>Ga0302319_10000631_pt1 | contig 79163 bp, 77 predicted proteins | sample Bog_T0_2_FD_203319 | JGI IMG/M metagenome (GOLD analysis project Ga0302319, IMG submission 203319) | Peat permafrost microbial communities from Stordalen Mire near Abisko, Sweden - Bog_T0_2 | ecosystem: Environmental > Terrestrial > Soil > Wetlands > Peat | place: Sweden: Abisko, Stordalen Mire...
CGCCCATGCGCGTCATGCCCATTGGGCAGGCTGCTGTACCAGGCAGGCTCGCGGCGGAGGCCCATGCACAAGACGCGCGGGTGAGCGTGGGCTGACCCACGAGGAGCAGGATGGTCAGGATGGAAACGAATTGGAGGAGCCTTTTCATCCGCTTGAACAGTTTGTTAGACGACTCGCACATCAAAACGTGCGCACAACCCCACGATTAAGCAAAGCGGCGCTCACTTCGCCGTCAGCGCCGCTACAGGCACCAGCATGTCGTTCTTGCGCATGACGAGGTTGGTGGCGTTGAGGGTAGCCAGTTCGAAGCCGTGGCCGTGGGTGATGGCGTCGGTGGGGCAGGCTTCGACGCAGTAGCCGCAGAAGATGCAGCGGTTGTAGTCGATGTTGTAGACCTTGGCGTAGCGCTCGGAGGAGGAGATGCGAGTCTCTTCGGTGTTTTCGGCGGCCTCAATAAAGATGCAATTCGACGGGCAGGCGGCGGCGCACAGGAAGCAGGCCACGCACTTTTCCAAGCCGTTCTCGTCGCGCTGGAGGACGTGGGCGCCGCGATAGCGCTGCTCCAAAACGGCGCCGCGTAGGGGGCCTTTACCGTCAGGGTAGTTCTCAACCTGGGTGGGTTCGAAGGTCTCCCCGAAGGTGATGCTCATGCCCTTGGCAATGCCGGCGAGGTTGCGCACGATCGACATGAGGCCAGTATACGATGAATCGGTGGAGGGAGTGGTGATGCGGATTACGGTTTTGGGGGCGGCCTTGCTGGTTGGGGCGATGGCGGCCGGGGCGCAGAGCCAGGGGCAGGCTGCCGCGGGGCAACGCGGCGCGCAGGCCATGGAGACGGGCAAGCCGGTGATCCCGACCGGGCCTATGAAGATCACGTATGGCGACAAGTCGTCGGAGTGGACACCGGCTACGCTGGCGGCGCTGCCGCGCAAGACCATCACGGTGTGGAACGAGCACGCGAAAGTGAACCAGACTTGCTCCGGCGTGGAGCTGATTGAGCTGCTCAAGCCGCTGGGCGTGGCGGAGAAGCCGCATGGCAAGGATCTGCGGCTGTATGTGGCGGCGGAGGGCGCCGACGGCTACGTGGCGGTGTATTCGATCGGCGAGGTGACACCTGACCTGCACGACGGGACGGTGCTGGTGGCCGATACGCTGGACGGGAAAGCAATTGGCGGCAGCGGACCGCTCCAACTGGTTGCGACAGGTGAAAAGCGGCCGGCTCGCTGGGTGCGCAACCTGGCCGCGATCCGGGTGAAGACGGCGGAGTAAGCGCCCTGGGAGTCGTGTATTCCCATCCTCGCCGCAAAGCACAAATACGCGGCAAGGATGGGGCACCCAATGGTTCACGCCAACCGTGGGGGATGGCGCTCATCCAAAGCACTAGCGGGGATGTTCGTCCTCGCGCTTGGGCTGTTCAGGCTTCGCTTCCGGGTGAGCCGCGGGCTTGGCCGGCGCTGCGTGGGCTGCGGGGCGTTCCGCGGGCTTGGCTGGGGCTGCATGGGGTTCAGGCCGTTCCGCAGGCTTGGCCGGGGCGGCGTGGGGCGCGGGGTGAGTTGCGGGACGCGGTTTGGCGGCATCAGGGCGCGGCGCGGCGTGCTGTTCCATGCGGGTTGCGGGTTGGGTACGGGCGGGGGGCCCAGCTTCGTTCCGGGCGGGCTCAGCGGCGCGGACCGGCGCGGGTGCGGGATGGGCCCCTGGGCGAGGCGCCTCGACACGGACGGGGGAGGCTACCGGGTGCACGTCGCGATCGGCGGGAAGCGGCTTTTCGATGGCCGCGCTGGCCGGACGGCCGTGATTTTCGCTGACGAACTGGGCGCGGTTGGTGCTGGCTGCATGCTCGACGTCGACCTGAGCGCGCATGGGCGGGGCATGGGGCTCGTGCAGGGCCACGATTTCAGCAGGACGGGGACGCAACTGAAGTCCGCCGGGGCCTCCGTTGAAGCTGACACGGACGTTGTTGTTGGTGACCACCTTGTACTCGTAGACGTTGTGAATGACGGTGACGTTGATGTTGTTGACGGTGCGGTTATAGAAGAAGTGGTCGCCGTTCCAGTAGCCGCCCTGGTAGCCGACGCCGCCGTAGCCGTAGCCGTAGTTGACGCCGCCGTAGAAGCCGATGTGGCGGCCCCAGTAGCCGCGGAAGAAGCCGTAATGGCCGCCGGTCCAGCCCCAGTAGCCGGGCGTCCAGAGCGCGCCCACGTAGGGGGCCTGGACCCAGACGCCGGGAACCCAGTAGTAGCCGACGGGAGCATAGTTCCAGTAGCCGGGAGTCCAGACGTATCCGTCGCCGGGAGCGGAAGGCTGCTGGTAGTCGGGTATGGCCGGAGGAGGCTGGGGAGCGGTGTAGACGGACTGCTGGCCGTAGCTGGCATCGTCGACGTCACCGGAACTGGGCTGGTCGTAGGAGCCGGAAGAGGCGCCGTTGTCGGGCGGAGGAGCGCTTTGCGGGGCGCTGGGCTGAGCGGCGGGAGCGGACGAAGAGGCTGGCTGCGAGCCAGTGCCGGTGGAAACGGGAGCCAGGTTGGCGGAGGCCGGATCGGCCGAGGAGTCTTGCGCGCCAGCCGGGTTGGCGGCGTTCTGGTCTTGATTGGACTTGCAGCCGGCCGTGGAAAGCAGGACGGCGAGCGCTAACAGAGCAAAGGGAGCAAATCGGGGAAAGCGGTTCATGTTTTTTTCTCCAGGGAATTTGGATGCTGTCCCAAGGTCTCCAGTCTACCGTGGACATGCATTTTCGGACTGTGCAGGTTTGAACCCGTTGGGGCGGAAAAGGACGCTGTGGACGAGTGGGATTTTACGGTGTGTTTTGGCGGGAAAAGGCTCGATTTTTGGGTGCAAAACGGGCTGAAAAAGCGGATTATCAGGAGGTTCTTGCAGCACGTAAGTCCTTTGTTCTCGTTCCGGCCCGAAAAACCGTGAAACGTGCAAGTTGTTTATTTTCAATGGTAAGGATGGGCAACTTTTTACGTAACGTGTTTGCTTTCATGCGATTAGCGGAAAATGGGGGGAGGGGGTGTCCCTATGTAGCATAATACGTATGGTGAAAGCTGAGTGTTGCGGCGGCGCGGCGGGACTCGATGCCTTCCATGCCAAGTCCATTGTGCGCCAAAAAATCGAAATCATCTGCAAACCACCTGCGGTGGGGCGGAGGGCGCTGGCGCCAGGGAGTCCTAGTTCGGGGGGACAAAGAAGCGGGAGGCGTATTTCAGACCGGCCTGGAGCTTCTGCTCCCCGTAAAAGAGCAGAGTATCCTTCCTTTCAAGGACGGCAGCCACTTTGTATTGGCCAGGCGGCAAGGTGACAGATGTCGATTGCCCGGGATTCAGGTCGACGCGCCGGTCGGAGGGGCCGCTCAGGAGTACACGAAGCGTGTATTGGGTAGCGTTTTCGACGAGCCACTCGGGACGATCGCTTTGCTGTTCCGGAGTTCCGCGCGAGGCAGTAAGCGGTGGCAGCGCGGAATAATTTTCAGTTCCGGCGGCCTCGTCGATCTCCCCCTCGATCGAGGTGTCATGCGCAGAATCTGCCGCGGCGTCTGCTTCCGTGGGCTCAACGTTCTCTTCAGGCACAGGCTGACGGGATGCCAGTAAGTCGATTTCGATACACTGCGGCTGGTCGAGCTGCTCTTGCAAGTTGGCGCTGGCGTCAATGCCGAGCGATTCCCGGCAGGCCTTGGCGGCTTTGGCGTACTTCTTGCCCTCCGCCAGGATCAGCGCGCGATGATAGGCGTAAACAGCTTTCCGCGACGCGCCTTTGGCATTCAAAGGCAGGGCGTCGTAGGCTGAGTCGAGCTCGAGCAGCGCTGAATTGAGCTTGCCCTCCGCCGACAGAATTCTCGCTTGCAGATCATAATCATCGGCCAGGCCCGCTGTCCTGGCGCTGATCGGGTCCACCTTATAACCGCGCTTGCGATTTGCCTCTGCCTCCGCATCAATACCTTTAAATACCTGGTGCTGCCAACGCGATGCTTCTTTGGTGTTTCCAATCGCCAAAAAATCGGTGGCCATGCAGATTTGCTCTGCCGCACAATCCTGGGTTGCCTTCAGAGCGGCGTCGTAAGCGAAACGTTCCTGGTCATAAATGCGCCTGTCAATCCCCGGGCCAAGAATCGGCTCCCATGCCTTGATGGCGTCAGCGTGCCTGCCCAGCTCCGCAAGGGAATAGGCATGGAGGAACTGGACCGGCTCTCCCCGGTCTCCAGCCTCGCGGCCGAAGACCTCCAGCGACACCACGCTCTTCTCGATGCGCACCGACGCATCGGCAATCATGATCGTCGGATAATGGCAGAAGCTGGTCACTTCCGTCTCATCCCCGGTCGCCGGTTTGTGACATAGCGGATAACCAGGTAAAGATGCCGTCAGCGCGGCAGTCAGGCTGTCGTACAGCTTCTCAGCTTCCGATCTCGACGATGCCGGTGCAGAACAGCGATAGGATGCGATCTTCCCATGAGGCGCGAGCGAACAGCTCATCTCCGGTAGCTGGATAACGGCCCCGCTGGTCTTCAGATCCGCAAAATCGTCAAATCGCGCATGCAAGACCCCGGCAAGAGCGGAGCGAAACTGCTGGCTCTGAAAGTTTGCTGCCGGCTGCTCTGCACGCAGGCTGACGACCACGCAAAGAAGCATCGCAGCGAGCAGGCGGCGCTGCATCGCCGCCGCCTTCAGGTTGTGCCCGTTGCTTGCCTCAATCGTCGCCGAATTTGCGCGTTCACTTCTGAATCGAATAGACATTTTCTTTGCATCTGTTTGGCTTCATTGGGGAAGCGCGACCTCCATGCGCAAATGGCAGGCGACCGGACGGCCCCGTTTTCGTCCCGGCACAAACTTCCATTGCGCGGAGGCGTCGATCAAGTCCTTGTTGGGTTTGCCTTCTGTCTTGATCGACCAAACTTTTCCCGCCGCATCAAGCACCAAATCAACCACGGCCTCCAAATTCAAAGAGGCGGCCGGTACTTCGGCAGGCGTCACACTACCCCCGAGGAAGATTGCCCGCGGTTGAGTGTCGATCTGGAGTATCTTCAATTCGTCGCTCCCGTGATTCTCGGTTAACCCGTCGTAGATATCGGTTCGTTTTCTCCGCCGACCCGGCAAAGCTCCGCTGGAAACCCCATCTACCTCCGCACGGATGCCGCGCGCTCTGGCATCGAGAATCGCAGCACGGATTCGTTCGAAATCGCTTGCCGGCCACATATCCTGAAGCTCGTGCCATGCCTCTTGTTGACGGCCGCTGTACAGGTAACTCCACACAATCTCAAGCACCTTGATCTTGGTATTCAGCAAGCCTTCTAACTCTTCCACCGGGAGAAGATACGAACCCGAAAGTTTGCCGTCGCTGTTCTTGAATTCCTTCAACTCGTTCGCATCAAGCTGGGCGCGTACCGTCGCAATCTGGTCATCGAAACGGGATGGAAACTCCGCGCTCACGTCAATCAGCCGCTGATCCTCAAACCGCAGCGCCAGCGGTGGCGGAAAATCGATGGCGCTCAGCCGTAAGCCCTCGAACCCGCTTACTGCGCCTACATCGTGCGTCCAGATTTCGATTCGGCCGTCGAGATTCGTATCCGCGGCCCTGTAGAAGTCTCCGCCGGCAATCGTGCGCAGCTTCCGTGGCGGCTTGGCCAGGGAATAGATCTCATACGTCATCAGCGGATCGGCATCCGTCTGCTTGATTTGCAGCGCAGTCACGGGCGATCCAAACCCCAGATCGACCTCTATCAGATCCACGTCCACCTGCGCGGCACCCGGCGCAAGCGCAAGTTCATGGGTGCCCCAACTCAGCTTTGCCTGGCAAGCCCGCTGTGCCAGTCCGCTTTGCTGCTTGAGCGGCCCCACCGACACGGTCACACCGGTAGTGGAGTCTACGTCGAAGCTCCCAAACCCGGCACTGCACACCACGTTGTCCTGAGCTTTGCAGAGGATGGGAAGCGCGCAGAGGAACGGGACAAGCAGAAACATCCTGGCCAGGCGGCCATTGAGCGGACGCGCCATGCGTTGCCTCCAGATGGAGGCTAGGATAGCACCCAGTCATGCTGCCCGCATGGCACCTGGCGCTTTCGAGGTTCCCGATAAACTGCCGAGCCTTCAGCTGGCGTGATTCTGGCACAGATGTCGCCAGCCGCATCGAGCTATTCGTATTTCCGGGACCTGGATTCCCTCGACTTGCAAGATCGCGGAGGACGGGGTGATTATGGTTTCGGAGGGTGGCACGATGCGCAATTCGGCGCTTCTCTCGCTGCTGATGGCAATCGCCATGCCTGCTCTCGCTGCCAAAAAGGTCACGGCGGAGAGCTTGGAGAAGACGCTGGCTGTGACCCACGGCTGGTCCGACGCCAAGGCAGCCCAGTACATCTATGAGCTCGAGTTGACTGAACGGCTCAGCGAGGCAAGGCTCGCGCACTTAGGGGCTGTTTTGCCCGGTCCTCTGGCCCGGAAAGGATTGACTGCGGTTGCCGATGCATCGGCATTTCTTGATTTACCCGCCGCAGACATCCCCACCATGGCCGCGCCCGATCCGGCGGCGCAAAGCTCCATGTTGGCTCTGATCGCCGAATATGTGCGCAAGACCGTTCCCAGGCTGCCAAACTTCTTTGCCACTCGGGATACAGACCGGTTTGAGGACACCCCCATGCCTCCATCTGGCTCCGAGTCCCGGGACACCTATGAACCTTTGCATCCGATCGGCCGATCGACTGTCACTGTCCTCTACCGCAACGGAAATGAAGTTGTGCATGCAGAAATCGCCCAAAGCGGCAAGTCCAAAACCAACAAATCCAGCAGCGACAAATCCAGGCATGCTGAACACGAATTAAGTACGCACGGCGTCTTCGGCCCTATCCTTTCCTCAGTGCTCGCGGATTCGGCCCAAGGCGCAATCGCCTGGAGCCATTGGGAGCAGGGCGCGACAGGACTCCAAGCGGTTTTCAGCTATCAAGTGCCGCAACAAGCGTCGCACTACACCGTGGTCTTTCCGGCAGCGCAGGGGCTCGAACCGTCCATCTTCAACACAGATGACCCTGCGGACCAGGGAACGCCAAAGTCGCGCCATCTTCCCGCCTACCACGGCGAAATCGCTGTCAATCCGGCGGACGGCTCCATCCTGCGCTTGACCATGGTGGCAGACCTGAAGTCAAGCGAGCGGGTGATCAAGGCTGATCTTATGGTGGAATACGGTCCTGTTGAACTAGGCGGAAAATCCTATATCTGCCCGGTCAAGAGCGTTGCTCTTTCCCTGGATCATCTTATCTATCGCTCGGCCATTTCGGCGGCTGCCGCCGTCCTCGCGGCTCCCCAGTTGCGCGTGAACGACGAGCTTTTCACGCAATATCACCTGTTCCGTGGCGATGTGCGCATAGTGAGCGGAGCCGGCAAAGGACCAGGCTAAAATCCGCCCGCTTCGCTCCGCGACCAAAAATGGCGTGCTGGTCGTGGCTTGCCGCCCGTTGCGCAAAGAACGCGAAATGGATGGGCACCCGGAGCAGGGCGCCCGGCGGTTAACGAAAAGCCGCACATCGGGGTTCGTCGTCTCCCAGGTCTCAAAGGCGAGACTCTTCGACTCAGGGCAGGTCCTGGGACACCCATCCGTTTGGGCTGGGTCAAGCCACTCGCCAAAGTCGGTGACGGAGGAACGGCAAGGCGAGCTGTTTGGATGAACGGGAACGGCTTTCGGCTGAGGGTTGCGGGAACTTTCCGTCTGTCCCCGGGTTTCTGTCCCCGGGTTTCCCAGGTTTCCCGTCTGTCGCCAGGTTTCGTCTGTCCCCAGGTTTCTGGTTTCTGATTATGAAGCCGCGGAAGGCAGACATTGCAGGACATCTACATTGATAATGCGACGACGGCTATCGGTCAAATCAATCTCGGTTCTCCGGCCTGCGTTATAAACGTTTCCGCGCCAAATTACGCACTCACGACCATTTGCCCGTGGGTGGTAACGGCAAGCGTTTTGTATCGCATGAATAGCACAAGTTCAAACCAATCTCTCCCCTGCGCAATCACCGGCACGACCACTCTTTATTTGACGAACGACGCTCCGGGGGAAAGTAGACAAGTTAAACGTGAGGAGCAAGGGACAGAGTAACCGGGAGAAGCAAATGAAGATATCGAAACGGGCCCGCAAAGTATTTCCGCGAATTGTGGCCGCGCTCGTCTTGATAACCGGGAACCGGAACACGATCCTGGCCGCGGATTCCCCGGCGTTCGGTTTTTGAAGACTCCGCTTTTGTTTTCCAAGGCAGTGATGCGCGAAGGCCGCACGGTTTCCGTGCGGCCTCGGCTAGCAGACAGGCTGGCTGCTAAAGATAAAACTCTTCCGCGTGTGCTCGATGGGAACTCGGCTCATCCGCGTACTCCCGGCGCGCTCGTTCACTATTGCCGCGCCACGCTCCAAGCCGAAACCGGCCCAGAGCATTTTTCCTTTAGACGCTGCTTTTCGGTTTCAGTTACTCTGCGGCAACCGAAGGTTACCGCACAGCTCCCGACTGGGGGAGACGTGTCACCCCTCAACCCGCTGCCGTAGGCAGCGTTGTTCTTCGGTCGGTGCTCAGAGGATGCCAACGGAGACCCAGACGCAAGCCAGCCGCCCCGGAGGGACGGCTGGCGGTTGGATCAGTTTTACGGCTGGGGCGCGGGTGGAGACCCAGACGCTATGGGTCATCGAGCGGCTTCGCATTTGGTGATTAGGTCATCGAGGCAGGAAGCATCAAGTTCCGTGCGCTTCCTTTGGTCGAACACCACTGTATGAACAGGAATTTGTCCGATCTCGGTCATAGGCACTTTGTTGTAGAATTCCCAGTTTCCCTCTCGCACCAAGTCCCCAACTGATTCGGGAAGAACAAATACCGTGTAGTTCGCTTCATACTCGTCAAGTTCGTCATCGAATTCGCTTCGCAATAGTAGAAAACGGTCCCGATAGTTGAGAACAATGTACCTAGGAACGTCCCAAAATCCTCCGTATTTGAACGGTATCATTTGTGCCATACACTCTCACCTCCACTTGGGGCGTTCTTAATTCTGAGGTCTCGTTACCACTCGGTCCGGCTTCGGAGCGGGATTAGTCACAGGCGGACCGAATGCGCTCTGTCCCCCAGTTACGCTTACATGTTGTCCGTTCACTGGCGCACCTGGATATGGGGGCTCCGGCGCGGGCCTGACTTCTCCACCTGCCGCCCTGATTTGACCACCTGTCGACGGTTGCACCTGTCCGTTCGGTACACCCTTGCCAGCTTCCCCTATGGTAGCTCCTTGGGCTCCCGACCATGTCCCCGAAGAGGGAGGCGGATTTGTTCCACCTCGCACGACTACCTGATCATTTGGGACATCACCCGGTGCGTGAGGATTGCCTGTGTCCGCCGGGGCGGGAACGTCGTTGTGGGTGGCTGCGGGAGCCGGGGTGGCTGCCGGAGTAGGCGCAGGGGCTGGCGCATCATTTTGCATGTGTTGGTAGATCGCAACGCCCACAACACCGACTGCCGTCACTCCAATGATTGTCCATCCAACCGGTCCAGTGAGGGCCAACGGAGCCTCATCGGTAAGGATCGCTCCACCCGCAGCTGCCAGACACCAGGGACAATGACCGTCTGCATCTGCTTTGCTGAGCGGGTTGTTCCGAACATACGCATACAGATTGAGGCTCTGAGGATCATCCATCTGTGCGTACGGCACCGGCTCTTCCTTGGTGCTCCAATCGGGGCTCAAGAACCGCCCCATTGAAGACGCATAGTACCTGGCCCCGAAGTAGTCGTTTCCGGATTCTTGGTCCCGTTCTTTGCCGGTAGAACGAGATGGCTGTCATCACCGGTCCCCACGTGCGAGGGACCGGTGGCACCCTCATGTGGGTTGGAAAAAGTAGCCGGGTCCTGGGCCACTCGACGCCTGCGCGGAAAGACTACTGCCGGGGACGCTCCGCGGCCGGACGGGACGGAGCTTGCTCTCTTTGCGGAGCTGCTTGCCGCTGGGGCGCCTGTTGGCGCTGTTGGGGGGCCGACTGCCGTTGCTGCGGTGCTGCCTGGCGCTGTTGCTGTTGCTGAGCCGATTGGCGCTGTTGCTGTTGCTGAACCCCGTGATACTGTTGCCGCGGCTGAGGGGATTGATGCTGCTGTTGGAGTACAACCTGGCGCTGTTGTTGTTGCTGGACTGGCTGGTGCTGTTGCTGTTGCTGAACCCCATGATACTGCTGCTGCGGCTGAGGGAGCTGACGCTGCTGCTGGGGCACAACCTGGCGCTGTAGTTGCTGTTGCTGGACCGCCTGGCGCTGTTGCTGAATCCCACGATACTGCTGCTGTTGAAGAACCGCTTGGCGCTGTTGTTGCTGCTGAACGCCTGGTTGCTGTTGCTGAAGCCCCGGGCGCGGTTGCTGTTGCGCAGCGAGCTGGTTGCGATATTGCGCTGCCGCCGGGGCATTCACGTTGCGATCCGCGGCAAGCGGGCGGTTGACGGCCACGGCGGCTGGACGGCCATGATTGACGTTGGCAAACTGCGCCCGATTGGCGCCGGCAGAGCGCTCATTCTGCAGCTGCGCGCTCATGGGTGGAGCATGGGTCTCACCCCGCGCAGCCAGTTCCGCGGGTCTGGCTCGCACCTGGATGCCGCCCGATCCGCCGTTGAAACTCACGCGGGAGCCGCGCGTGTTGTATCCGCCCTCAGAGCGGTTGTAGACGTTATGCATGACGGAGATGTTGATGTTATTGAGGGAGCGGTTGTAGTTGAAGTGGCCGCCGCCCCAGTAACCGCCCTGGTAGCCGTAACCGCCGTAGCCGAAACCGTAATCGATGCCGCCGTAGAAGCCGATGTGCAGACCCCAGTAGCCGCGGTGAAAGCCATACTGGTTGTTCCAGAAGCCCCAGTATCCTGGTGTCCAGAGCGCGCCCTCATAAGGAGCCTGAACCCAGGCGCCAGGCACCCAGTAGTAGCCCTCAGGAGAATAGGCCCAGTAGCCGGGCGTCCAGAGGTAGCCGTCCCCGGGAGCTGACGGTTGATCGTAGTCGGGCAAGGGCGGCGGGGGCTGAGGAGCGTAGGCTTCCGGCTGGGCGCCGCTCTCCGCGTCCTGCGATGCAGGGGCCGATGCGTCGGATGGCGGACCATATGGAACCTCTGGAGGCGCGGACTGCTGGACGCTCGGGGCGTATGCGGGCTGAGCGGTCTGCTGGGCGTTGTAACCGATTGGCGCGGGAGTGTCCTGCCGGGCACCGGATGTGGTTGCTGCCGGCGCGTTATAGGGAACGCCAGCGGCCGGCTTATCAGCGGGGTTGGAATCTGCCGGAACGGGGGCCAGGTTGGCGGATGCCGGATCGGAGGATTGATCCTGCGTGCCGGCCTGGCTGGTATCCGTAGCGGCCTGGGCTTCGATCCTATGGCAGCCGGCCGTGCAAAAAAGTGCGAGTGTCAGGGCAAAGATGGCTATTGGTCCATGATTCAGGAGGACTTTCATTTCACGCTCCGTTCAACTTGAATGCTACGGGGAGCGTGGGGGCGGAGTCCGAGTCCGATTGACCAAGGAAGGAGGGAGGCTAGTGCCGGGAGCCCGGCGGGAGGGATTGGCCGCGGTTGTGGGCGGGGGGGGTGGTGACGGGCTTGCGCTCGGGCTTGGGGTTGACGAGCTGCCGGCAGAGGTCGGAGTCCTGGCCGTGGGCGATGCCGGGGAGGGCCTCGCCGGGGCGGCAGAGACGGAGTCGGATGGCGTCGGCCTGCTTGCCGCTGAGAAGCTGAGTGCGCTCGAGGCGGCTGAGGGGGTCGATGTCGTAGCGGTAGACGTAGTCGTCGGGGGGCTTGGCGGGACCGTAGTCGAGGTGGATCCAGGTGGCGAGGTAATCGGCTCCGTTGGGCTCGGCTAGGGCGGCGTAGGCCTGGGTCCAGGTGAGGCTGGCGGGGGGGTTGGCGTTGGCGACGGGGACGGCCTGGCTGCCGCGCAACCAGCGGGCCTGAAAGATGTGCTGGGCGAGGTCGTAGTGGAAGGCGGTGAAGTAGGTGTCGGGGGCGCAGGCGGCGCAGTTGTCGTAGAGGATGGCGGGCTCGACTGCGCCGCCGTCGGTGAAGGTGAGGAAGCCGAGCCAGCGGAGGTTGTAGCCGGTGAGGAGCGGGCTGAGGGCGTGGTTGGTGAGGTTGACGCTCCAGATGGAGAAGGAGTCGTCGGCGGGGTTGGCCTGGGGGTTGGCGCGTTGAGTGGTGACGACCAGGGCGGCGTCGTACTGGACGCCGATTTCGCGGATGGCGGTCCAGTTTTCGGCGACGAGAGCGCGGGTGACCCAGAAGACCATGTCCTGGTCCTTGGGGGACTGGAAGTTAGTCCAGCGGAAGGGGTCGGGCTGCTGGGCGTGCAACCGTCCCAGAAGCAGGCCTGGCAAGAGTAGAAAAAGGAGGGGGAAGAATCGGCTACGCCTCATTCTCAGCCGATTCTCCTGAGAAGCTGTTCGACTTCGCCAATCGTCTCTTCTCCGCCGTAGACGCTTTCGCGCACAGCATCGAATAGATCGCTATACAGCCTGAATCTCATGACAAGTTGTTGTACATCATTAACAGCTTCGGCCCTTGGGTAATTGTTTACCATCGACTCAAGCCTCGGGATCTGATCTCTCCATAATTGGAGCGCAATGGTGCGATACTCTCCAGAGGAAACCGAGCGAATTTGGAAGCTGAATCCTTCTCCCAAATCTACGGAGAACCCCTCCGGATCTCCTGGATTGGCCAAAGGGTGCCAAACGAGCTTATTGGCGTGCGTCTTCTCCAGGAGTTCCTTCGCGAATTGGTCCAGTTTTTCGTTCATTTTTCCTCCTGATCGAGCGTTCTGCGAAGCCGTCCCTGGATGGAACTCAACTCTTGCACCGTGTTCAACGTTTCATTGAACAAGTCATTCTTCTGGGCCGCTCTTAAAGGAAATTTGCCGTGGACAAGGATATCTGCGGCCCAACGAATGCAATTTGACTCCACCTTCCTCAGTTTATCGCCATCCGATGCGAGAAAGCTTGCGAATTCCTCGCGGTCTCTGGGAATCCGAAAGACCAGTTCCCGCATTTGCATGCTCGCCTCGACCCAGAGCTCGTACAACACGGAAGTGTTTAGCTGCTCCGCAATGCGAACAATTTCCATCATGGCATCGGCCGCATTTCTGCGGTAAACCGCTTTCCTCGCCTCTGTTGCCGCTTTCTTGGCCCCGGTTGCCTGCCAGATCGCTCCGAAAGTCAAAATCAACCCTGCAACTCCAACTCCGGCATTCGACAAGTCGAACCAATCATGCAGAATCATGCCTGATCTCTCCCTGCAAGCATAACGCAGGATCCGCCAGCCCGCTCACAGCCCGAGCTTCCCCCAGATCGCATCGATTTTGGCTTTGGTCGCGCGGTCCATTTCGATCATGGCGGCCCAGGGGCGGTCGAAGCCTTCGGCTTTCCACTTGCGGGTGGCGTCGAGGAACTCATATCCCCGGTCCAAGGTTCTGGGCCTGGCGCACCCGGCACCCACAGTGAACAAGTCTGCTTCAGACTCTATCCTAACCGCTCAGGTTTATGATATCCTGCTCCCACGCCGACCGTGTTGCGATTGGGTAGTCTGCGCGTCGTAATTTACCCCAACGATCAAACGATCACGGGCCGGCGCACGTTCATGTCATCGGGCAGGGAAACAGCGCTATTTTCAACCTGAATTGTCCGGCTGGGCCGGTTATTTTGCGGCAAATTTCGGTTTTTCAGATCGCCTGTTGCGCGACATTCAAGCGAAGTTGCTGGAGCACATCGCCAAACTTTGCAGGGCATGGGAGGAAATGCATGGACGAGCATGAAGAATTCCTGGAAGCCAACCGCAGAGGGCAAGAGATGCTGGCTACAATTCCCCACGCCCTCAGCGCCCGCTACGATCGCCGCGTCGGACGGGTTGTGGTGCGCCTGAGCACTGGGCTGGAGATTTCGTTCTCGCCGCGCGATGCGCAGGGGCTGGAGACGGCCACCGTGGAGCAGTTGCGGAAGATCGAGATTGACCCGCCGGGCTTCGGCCTTCACTTCCCCGCGCTGGACGCCGACTTGTACATTCCGGCGCTGCTGGAAGGGTTCTTCGGATCGAAACGATGGATGGCCGCGCGCCTGGGAGAGCTAGGCGGCAAAGCGAAAAGCGCAGCGAAGGCAAAGGCGTCGCGAGCGAACGGTCGCAAGGGCGGCAGACCGAAGAAAGTTGCTACCGCGGCGTGAGGGAAGGGGACAGTGGTCAGTGGTTAGAAGAACGCCCTTTGGGGTGGCGAAGCCGGGGGGTTCCCACATCTCAAAAACGAGATGTGGGCCACCCCGATTTATGGACGGACGTGGGCCAGCCGCCCGCTCATCGCGATAGAGCCACGATGGATGGGGCACAGCTTCTCATGGCTCAGGGCGATTCTTCGAGGTTGATGGGCGGCCACCTGCCAACTGGGAGTATATTGGTGGTTTCCGAGAAAGCGAAATGGAAATTCCGGATTGCGGAAAGTGGGAGGAGAGAGAAAAATGAAGCCACGATTGTTATTCGCTTTTGCTCTGGTTCTCGCGATCCTTGCGGGTGCCCTTCCGATGATTCTTGCGCGCGGGCAAGCCGCGCCGAAGGTGGTGCTCCAAATGCAGTTCAAGCTGGCACCGCTCCCGAAACCTGCTTCGCTCATGCCGGGGGAACTCGCTTGTCCTTTTTTCCTTTGGACAAAGGATTTCACTCCCAAGCAGAGGATAAACTTTAATTATGTCGACAAGGCTGGGATGACGACGAGCAATACCCCGGCACTGACGAACGTAACGATCCTCATCGATTCAAAGGAGAGCGTTCCGGTCGCGACGACGGATAGCCCCCTGGGATCGGATGATAAAGTATGGGAGATCAATATGTCCCAAGACACCTATAATGCCAACGCGAAATGCCTGGAAGGCATTTCGGTTAAAAACGCGCACTGATCGCGCCTATGGGCGGCAGGTGGCCCAGGCATCGATTTTACTTCCTTCGATCATTCGCCAAGATGGAAGGCCGTGTCCCATTCATCGCGGCCCTCTCGCGATGAGAGCCGCGAAGTCTTGCTGTCCACCACTCTGATTGGGTTTCACAGCCCGAGCTTGGCCCAGATCGCATCGATTTTGGACTTGGTTTCGCGGTCCATTTCGATCATGGCGGGCCAGGGACGGTCGAAGCCTTCGGCTTTCCACTTGCGGGTGGCGTCGATGCCCATCTTGCTGCCGTAGTTGGGGAGACGGCTGGAGTGGTCGAGCGAATCGATGGGGCCGAGGGTGAATTGAATGTCGCGCTCGGGGTCGATGTTGTTGGTGACGCGGAGGGTGACTTCGCCGATGTCCTGCACGTCGCAGTCTTCGTCGACGACGACGATGACCTTGGTGAACATGGCCTGGCCGAGGGACCAGATGGCGTCCATGACCTTGCGGGCGTGGCCGGGGTAGGACTTGCGGATGGAGACCAGCATGAGGTTGTGGAAGACGCCTTCGACAGGGAGATGGATGTCGACGATCTCGGGGATCTGCAGGCGCATGGCGGGGAGGAAGATACGCTCGACGGCTTTGCCCATCCAGGCGTCTTCCATGGGGGGCTTGCCGACGATGGTGGCGGCGTAGATGGGGTCGCGGCGGTGGGTGATGCAGGTGAGGTGGAAGACGGGGTAGAGGTCGGTCATGGTGTAGAAGCCGGTGTGGTCGCCGAAGGGGCCCTCGGAACGGAGCTCGCCAAGCTCGACGTAGCCTTCGAGGATGATTTCGGCGTGGGCGGGGACCTGGAGATCGACGGTTTCGCACTGGACAATTTCGAGGGATTTGCCGCGCAGGAAGCCGGCGATCATGAACTCCTCGACCTCGGGCGGGGCGGGGACGATGGCGGAGAAGGTGGTGGCGGGGTCGGTGCCGATGGCCACGGCGACTTCGAGGCACGAGCCTTTCAGGTTGCCCATGGCAACTTGCGGCAGGCCGCCGATGGGGCCATCGGGAATGGTGACTGCGCCGCCGGCTGACTCGGCCATGGCTGCGACGCGGGCAGTGAGCGGGTCTTCGCTGGAGTTGGTTGCGGCGGCGGCGCGGAGAGCGTTGCGGTAGTGCTCGGCGGCGACTTTCTGGCGCTGCCAGTGCATGCCGGTGGTCTGGCCGTCGTAGACCTGCATGCGATACATGCCGATGTTGCGCCTGCCGGACCTGGGGTCGCGGGTGTGCACGCAGGGCAGGGTGATGAAACGGCCGCCGTCATGCGGCCAGCACTTGAGGATGGGAAAGAAGTTCAAATCGAAGTTGTCGCGGCGAATGACTTCTTTGCAGGGGGCGTCTTTGGCGCTGACGGTTTTGGGAAATGCGGCGGTGAGCGCGCCGAGTTGGGGGAGCATCTTGAGCTTGTCGAACAGGCCGCCGGTGGGAGGCTTCATGTTGATGAGGCCCTTGATGCGATCGGCGATTTCATCGAGGTGGTTGACGCCGAGGGACAGTGCCATGCGGCGCTGGCTGCCGAACTGGTTGATGAGGACCTTGTGGCCGGGATGGCCTTTTATGTTTTCAAAGAGCAGGGCGGGGCCGCCGGGAGGGTAGTTGGCGCTGGTCTCTGCTTTGCCCTTGGGATGCGAAGTGCCGGCTGCGCCGATCTTCGAAACACGGTCGGTGATTTCGGTAATTTCGAGCTCGGGCGAGACTTCTTCGGTGATGCGCTTGAGTTCGCCGGCTTTTTCGAGGGCTTTGATCCAGTCGCGCAGATCGTCGTAGGCCATTGCTTTCTCGCTCCCGTGGCCCCTATGGCCAACTCTTCATATTACTGCGATGCGTAGCGGACACTTGGACAGGGTCTAATCCTGCCAGAGCAATTGCATGAACAGCAATTGAATCCTTGATCGCCAATTCGTCCCGCCCCGACGGGGCGGGGCATCCAGGTTGACAAGCCTTCCCAGGGCGGCGCTGCGCTTGCCCTGGGCTATTTTCGTTCCCTCCCTCCGGGAGGGGTTGGGCTGGCTGGCCGGTTCAAACTTCGAAATGAAACAGATGTTGCAGCAAAAGGCATTCATGCAATCGCCTGGGATTTGTAGGCTCCCGCTCCCACCCAGGCTTTGAGGCCAAAGGAGCGGGGAACGATTGAGATTTGTGGTATCCCACCCATTCCGCGATACAGCCGCGGAATGGATGGGGCACGGACAGAACGTGCGGATCGAGAATTGTTTTGCCTTCGGTGAAACGATGTGCGATGCTGGCCCCACCATTCCGCCAAGCGGAAAAAGGAGACTCCCCATGGCCGCTTCCCTCAAGTACCAGGTCAGGCCTTATTTCAAGCTGAGGAATTCATCCTCGATCACTGCCCCTGCTGCCGCGGCTGCGCCCGCCGGCGGTCCATGGGACCTGCCCGCGCTGTGCGCGGCGTACAACTGGCCCGCGGGCCTGGCCGGCGGCGGCACGATCGCCATTGTGGAGCTGGGCGGCGGCTGGGTGCAGTCGGACATCGACGCGTTCTTTCAGTCGATCGGCCAGCCTTCGCCGCAGATCACGGACGTCTCGGTGGACGGCACGCAAAACAGCCCCAACCAGAATGTAGGCTCTCCGGACGATCCGGATTACGAGGTTGGGCTGGACATCGAGGTGTCGGGAGCGGCCTACTATGCGGCCACCGGGAAGGCGGCCACAATCCGCGTCTACTGGTCGCAGGACATTGCTTCCGCGGTGCAGAATGCAACCGCCGACGGATGCGACGTGTGCACGATCTCTTGGGGCGCTGACGAAGCCCTGTGGGGCGCGACGGCGGCGCAGCAGATGGAGGCCGCGGCCACGGCGGCTACGGCAGCGGGGATGGCCGTCTTTGCCGCCTCGGGAGACAACGACTCGAGCGACGGCGGACCGACGCCGGCCAACGTGGATGTGCCGTCTTCGTGCCCGCACGTGGTGGGCTGCGGGGGAACGAACAAGGCCCCTACGCAGGAGACGGTGTGGAACGACAATCCCGGCCAGACCGATGGCGAGGGTACGGGCGGCGGGTACTCGACCCTGTTTCCCGTGCAGGCGTTTCAGATTGGCGCTCCGCCTGCGCCGGCCGGCACTACCGCGGGTACGGGCAGGATGGTTCCCGACGTGTGCGCAGATGCGGACCCCAACACCGGCTACAACATCGTTGTTCACGGATCGCCGGTGGTGGTAGGAGGAACGAGCGCGGTGGCGCCGCTCTATGCGGGGCTTTTTGCTTCGTTTGGAACCAAGCTGGGGTTTGTGACGCCGACGCTGTGGCAAAACCAGGGAGCCTTCAACGACATCACGGTGGGGGGAAACGGGTTCTACAATGCGACGCCCGGGCCTGATCCGTGTAGCGGGATCGGATCGCCGATCGGCGCCAGCATCGCGGCGCTGTTTTAGCCGGCATTTTTCACAAACGGCGCAACGGCCCGGCCCGGAATTCAAGGTCAGGCGGGATCCCTGAGGGCCGGGAGGCTACGAATTTCGTGCCGGTCAAGGCTCATCGGCCGTGGGGCGCCAACTGGACTGCATCCAGGGGGAAGCCGAGGCGCTTCCACTCGTCGTAGCCGCCGCGCAGGGGACGGACACGCTCGATGCCGAGGTGGATGAGGGTCATGGCGGTCTTGGCGGCTGTGGCTTCGCTGGGGCAGGTGCAGAAGAGCACGATGTCGCGGTCGCGGGGAATCTCGAGGTGACGGGCGGCGAGCGAGTCGGGGGAAAAGTGGAGCGCGCCGGGCAGGGTGAAGGGGTCGGGGAGCAGCTCGAGAGGGTGGCGGAGGTCAACGATATAGACCAGTTCGCCGGCGTCGAGCTGGCGCTTGAGGTCCTCGGGCTCCATGCGCGCGGCTGCAAGGTCCTTGAGCACCATGCGGCGGCGGACGATGCGGGCGACGAAGAAGCCCAGGATGCCGAGGAGCAGCAGCGCGCCAGAGAAGCGGCCTGCCCAGTCGAGCAGGCTGGGGTCGCGCTTGAGGGCGTCGCCGAAGAGGCGGCCGGCGGTGAGCACGGCGGCCACCCAGGCGGTGACGCCGAGGGCGTCGAAGAAGAGGAACTCGACGTAGGGCATGCCGTTCTGGCCGGCGATGGGCGGAGCAAGCGTGGCCAGACCGGGGACGAATTTGGCGATCAGCAGCGTGAGCTGGCGGCGGCGGCCAAAGGAGTCCTGGGTGCGGCGGACGCAGACGGTCGGTTCCATGGAGAGCTTGCAGAGGATGCGCAGGACATGGTGCCCGTAACGGCGGCCAAAGAAGAACCAGGAGCTGTCGGCGACCATGGCGGCCAGCGCGGCGGAGGCGAGAGCCAGGGGAAAGCTGAGCTCGTGTTCGGCAGTGAGCGCTCCGGCAGCCAGCAGGATGGGCGTAGCGGGCAGCGGGATGTTCGACTGGCCGACCAGAATCCAGGCGAAGAGCAGCAGGTAGCCGTAGATAAGCAGGAAGTGCGTGGGGAGTTCCATGGGGTCCTGTCTGCGCTTGCTGGGAATCAGACCACCGTTTCTCGTCTCCCGGCCGGTGGAAGGCGAGAGACTGGGGAGGGTCTCATCCTATCCGATGATCGTCGGAGGAATTGGCTTCAAGCAATCATCAGCCGGATCAAGACGGTTCGAACATCCTCTCGATCACCTTCATAGGCATGACGAGCCTGTCGGGCCAGGCTGGGAACGGAGAGAAGCCATGCTTGAGATAGAAGCTACGTGCGCCAGCTTTGGCGTCTACCACGACGGCCCAGGAGGCAACCTGGTGGGAACCGCGCCAAGCTCTCTCCAAAGCATCGAGCAGGAGGAATTGTCCCAAGCCAAGGCCATGCAGAGACTCTTTGACCGCCATCCGCCCGAGCAGCGTCATGGGAAGAGGAAACCGCGGAAGGCCCTTCGCCAATTCTGGCGGCAGATCGGCGGCCAGGGTCGAGTGCGCGGAGAGAGTGTAGAAACCGGCAACTGTCTTACCATCCGCAGTGAGAATGAAGACGGCGGCAAGTTTGCGCTTCTGGTCTTGGCCAGCGTGCCGTTGAATGTAGGCATCCAGTTCGGGAACCCCACAACAAAAGTCCACTCGGTCATGATCCGATCCGAGTGCCTCGATGCGGTAATCGGTTGCACCCACCTTCGGAGTCACTGTTTGCCTGTGCGTTCCTTATAGCGACTGACCGCAGCCCTCATGTATTCACTGGGCTCCGGAGGGTTGAGCAGAATCTGGACAAGAAAACCGCGATCCCGGTCATTCAATATCCAAGTTTCGTGCTGCTGAATGGTCTTGATGGCCGCTTCGTCCGCGTGTTGCACGATAAAATCGGAGACCGAGAGCCCCTTGATGCTGGCTGCCTGCTCGATCCGCTTTTTCTGCTCCGGAAGAAGACGGGCTTCCGTCCGCTCGGTGCGTAGGGCCAGCGTCATAACGTCCCTCTCCTTCTTTGTACGGAAATTTACCGTACATATACCGATACTTTGCGCTTTTCTCTCCCGAGAGTCAAGCGGACTCGCAGCCCGAGGCAGCATGGAGGCTTGAATCCGGGCATGACGTAGCGGGTTGAACCTAAGCAGATCCCGGGAAGTCTTCCTCATATGCAGGAAAAGCCGCCCATGGGCGGCTCTCTGCGATGAAAAACGAGTCTGCTGGATTTGGTCTATTGGTCGGCGCCCGGCGCGGGCGGGGCGGGGAGTGCCTCGGCGGTCTGCGTTTTGTCGGCGAAGTAGTTGCGCTCGGCGAGGTTCTTGTAGAACTCGCCGGTGAGCTCTGCGGCGCGGGGTCCGAAGGTGGGACGCCCGCCTTCGAGGAAGAAGACGGTCACCAGACTGCCATGGGGCGAGTCGGAGTAAGAGGCGAACCAGCCGAAGCGGGTGCCGTTGTCGGAGCAGGTGCCGGTCTTGCCGAAGACGGGAAAGTCGTGGAAGTTGGCGCGGAGGCGGCGGGCGGTACCGTACTCGACCGCGCCGGCCATGCCATCCTGCAGGTCGGGAATGTAGCGGGCGATGTCGAGGGTGCGCTTCACTTTGGGCTGGAAGGAGGCGATGTCTTCCGGGGTGGTGGGATGCTGGAGGTAGTAGAGGGTTCCTCCGTTGGCGAGAGCGGCCACGTATGCGCCCAGTTGTAATGGGGTGAGCGAAACGCCCTGGCCGAAGCTGCACATGCGGCCGACGCCGCCTTCGGACTCGGGGAGCGGCTGATCGGGATAGATGCCAAGCTGCTCGCCGGAAATGTTGTAGCCGGCCAGTTCGCCGAGGCCAAACTGGTTGGCGTAGTGACGGACGCGCTCGAAGCCGAGCTCGCGGCCCAGTTCCTCGAAGTAGAGGTTGTTGCTATGGGCCAGGGCGTCGGTCATGTTCATGCGGAAGCCGTCGAGCCGGACCATGGTGTCGCGGGTGACCAGGCCCTCGGAGAGTGCGGCCATAGCGACGGTGATCTTGATGGTGGAACAAGGCTCCGCGCCGGGCGAGAGAGCCAGCTTCTGGTTGACCATGGCGAGGATGCGGCCGTTAGAGGGGTCGATGACGACAGCGGTGCCGTTCATGTCGCCGAGTGCGTCGATGGCGGCCTGGCGGACGATGGGGTCCTCACCGGCGGTGACGTCGGAGGCGAGGAGATCGCTGGAGGCAAAGGAACTGGCGGTGAAGCGCTCGTAGTAGCGATGGCGGGGGCTGGTGAGAGCGGCGCGGCGGGCCACGATCCTGGCTTTGCCGCGCGGGGTGAGCCTGGCTTGTTGGGCGGGCGGGGCCAGCCTGGCGGCGGCATGGGACGCGGTGGACTTTTGCGGCGGCGCCACGGTGTGCGCAGCGGCCTGAGACCGGGAGTGCCGATGTTGGGGCTCAGTCAAGTGAGGCGCCGAGGTGTGGCCGCGGTGCAGCGTGTGCGGCACATCCAACCCGAAGGCGAGCCTGTTGCCCAACCCAGCCAAAACCAGGGCGGGAACCAGTCCAAATGCCCAAATGCGCGGAATCTTCATTCAGCCAACATCCTCTCAACGATGAAGTTCGTGCCGTGCAACTGCCCGCAGGCGGCACACGGCGTGCTTATCGGCCATTCCTGGTGCTGTATTCAGCTTCTCTTGGAATGGGCTGACATTACTTGCTTCACGCCGGGCCGGATGTGATCCAAGTCACTCTGGGGAAAAAGCTTGATTCCTTCCACATTAGCCGGAAAGTCAACAAACCTGCCATTGCACTTCCGGGGGATGGTTGCATTCATCTGAGCTACATTGAACTATACGCCATGGAGCTGGATTGCACTCGTTCGTCTCCGGCGCCTGATTCCAAAAGGGAAAGTCCCGTTTGGGCTTTTCCCTTTCCCTTTCTAGAACCGTAACCGGCGCATGAACGTGGGGGTATCGAGGTCGCGCTGCGACTCGGCCTCAGTTCCCTGGAAGAGCGCTGGGGCGGGCTCGGCGAGGTGTTCTTCGACCTCCGGTTCGCCGCGCGCGCCGCTGGAGAAGTCGGAGGCGTAGTCGCGCGGGAGTGGGGTGTAGGAGGGTTCCTCGCTCATTTCAGCAAACTGCGGGTGAGCGGCGGCGGCCACCAGTTCCGGTTCCCGCGCTTCGAATTCCTGGTTGAAGGCGGGATCGAATCGGGGGCTGGCAATGGGTTCCGCTACGGGCGCGGCGGAGGAGGCGAAGAAAAACGTGTCTTCGTTTTCGGCTTCGACAGGCTCCTCTTCTTCCTCCTGGCTGAGGAATGTAGCCGGGGCAGCCTTGCGCGCCTGGGGGTTGGGCATGGGCTCGTTCATCCAGTTTCCGGCGGCCATGACGGGGACGGAGACGACCGGCTCCTCGGCGACGGTGACTTCGCCGATGGAGAGCATACGGGCGCGGCGCTCGGGCATCTGGTCGCGGAAACCGGTAGCGATGACGGTGATCTTGACCTCGTCGCCCATCTTCTCGTCCAGAACCGCGCCGAAGATGATGTTGGCGTCTTCGTGGGCGGCGGACTGGATGAGGGACGAGGCCTCGTTGACTTCGGAGAGCTTGAGGGACGAGGAGCCGGTGATGTTGATGAGGATGCCGCGGGCTCCGTCGATGGCGCCGGCCTCAAGCAGCGGCGAGGCCATGGCGGCCTGCGCGGCCTCGACGGCGCGGTTGGTTCCGGAGCGGACGGCTGTGCCCATGACGGCGTGGCCCATGCCGGCCATGGTGGTCTTCACATCGGCAAAGTCGCGGTTGATGATGCCGCTGATGGTGATGATGTCGCTGATGCCCTGGACGCCCTGGCGGAGGACGTCGTCGGCGATGCGGAAACTCTCAAAGAAGCCGGCGTCCTTGGCCACGACGAGCAGCTTCTCGTTGGGGATGACGATCATGGTGTCGACGCTCTCGAGCAGTTCCTTCATGCCGCGCTCGGCCTGGAGCAGGCGGCGCTTGCCTTCGAAAGCGAAGGGGCGGGTGATGACGGCGACGGTGAGGATGCCCATTTCGCTGGCGAGGGAGGCGATGACGGGGGCAGCGCCGGTGCCGGTGCCTCCGCCGAGGCCGGCGGTGACGAAGACCATGTCGGCGCCTTCGAGGGCTTCGATGATCTTTTCCGAATCTTCAAGCGCGGCGCGGCGGCCCACGTCGGGGTTGGCTCCAGCGCCGAGGCCCTGGGTGAGGCGGACGCCGAGCTGGAGCTTGACCGGCGCCTTGGAGAGCTTAAGCGCCTGGACGTCGGTGTTGGCGGCGATGAACTCGACGCCCTCCATCTGGGCCTGGATCATGCGGTTGACAGCGTTGCCGCCGCCGCCGCCGACGCCGATGACTTTAATGCGGGCGCCGCGCACCGGCTCATCGTGGTACTGAATGCGCATCTCTCCGGCTTGACTGTTTTCGTTTTCCATAGCGGATTCGCCCTCCTGTTGGTTAGAAACTGGCTGCAAAGATGGCGCGCAGCTTGGCGCGCAAACTGTTATCTTCCGCGGCGCGGGTTACGCGTGTGCGGTGAGCATATAAAAGCATGCCGATGGCTGTGGCATAGCTGGGGTGAACGAGCTCCCCCGGCATGTGCGACAGACGCACCGGCGATCCGGTTCGAGCCGGGACCCTCAACTGGCTTTCGGTTACGTCGAGCATGCCGGGCATCATGGCCCCGCCGCCGGTGAGCACGCAGCCTGCGCCCAGCGCTTCGACGACTGCGCCGTGGCGGAGGCTTTCCTTGACGAGGTAAAGCAGTTCGCGGGCGCGGGGCTCGAGGATTTCCGCGATGGCGCGGAGACGCAGCGACTGGGGCTGCGGATTGTGGATTTCGATCTCAGCCAACTGCGGGACGGAGGTGACGACGACATGGCCGTACTGGCGCTTGAGCTCTTCGGCCTGGGCGACGGGCATCTGCAGGCCGACGGCGAGGTCGTTGGTAAAGTGCGCGCCGCCGATGGGGATGGATGCGGTATGAGCGACCGCGCCTTCGAAGAAGACAGCCAAGTCGCTGGAGTGGTGGCCGATGTCTAGCAGGCAGACACCGAGCTCGCGCTCGTCGGCGGAGAGAGTGGCCTCAGCGGCGGCGATGGATTCGAGGACGGCTTCGGTGACTTCAAGGCCGGCGCGGTTGGCGCAGGTGATGGTGCTTTGCAGGGCGCTGCCGGAGCAGGTGGCGATGTGCAGATCAACTTCAAGGCGCGCGCCGACCATGCCCACGGGGTCGAAGATGCCGGGCTGCTCGTCGAGGATGAACTGGCGCGGGAGCAGATGGAGGATTTCACGATCGGGCGGGCGCTCGACGGCGCGGGCGCGCTCGACGGCGGTGCGCACATCGTCGCGGGTGATCTCGCGCATGCGGTTGCCGAGCTCGAAGCCGCCGTTGGTGTTGATGCCGCGAATGTGCGGGCCGCCGACGCCGACGGCGCAGGAGTCGATGTTGGCGCGGGCGGAGAACTCGGCCTGTTCGTTGGCGGCTTTGACGGCCTTTGCCGCTGGAGAAAGATCGCTGATAAGTCCCTTGCGCATGCCCGCCGACTCGACCACGCCGTGGCCGCGATAGCGCAGGGCCCCCTCATTCAGTTCGCCGGCAAGGACGCGCGTGTGCGCGCTGCCGATGTCGAGCACCACGATGAGGTTGTCCTGCTTCTGGCTCATGCGCTCACTGCCCCTGGGCCACGGCCGAGGCCGGACGTGTGGTGGAAGGTCGATTCGCGTTCAGCGCGGCGTGCTGCGGGGCCGCGTGCTTCTTGTCTTTTTCCGCTTTGGCGCGGGAGGCTTTAGCCCGGGCGGCGCGCTGGCGTTCGGCACGCTGTTTGGCGGCGAGTTCCTCGACCGAGACTGCTCTTTTCGTGGAAGGCTTGGGTTTGCTCGTGGCCGCCTGCTTGACGGACGCATGCTGTGGCGAGGCTTTTGCCGCAGTCACGCTGGCCGATGGCTTGCCGGCGCTCGCCACGCGCTTTGCCGGTTCGGGCTTGGCGGCGGGAGCGGCGGTACCAGCGGTTTCGGCGGGCGAGGGCTTGGCTGGGGTTGCGGGATCGGCGGTTGGCGTGGGCGCGGCGGGACCGTCGAGGGCAGCGGCAACGGGATTGGTGCCGGGCGTCATCTCCAGCACCACCTGGCTGTCGTAGCGCAGATCGACGGCGGCGAGCTTGGGATACTGCTGACGCCACTCGGCGATGTGCGCCTTGTAGCGCTGATAGCGCTCGAGAAAACGGTCGTCGCCGAAGTGCGCGAGGATGTCGGTGCCCTGCTCAGGCATGAGTACGCGGGCATCCTGCGCGTCGGCGAGATCGATCTCGGAGATCTGTTGCGAGATATTCTGGCCGTTGGCGTCCAGTTCCGCGAGCAGGCGCTCGTAGACGGCCATGCGCATGCGGCGCTGGGAGAGCGGGTCGGAGGCATCGATGCCGGTCACAACAGGGAAAGAGTAGTTGTGCTGGGCCATCATGGCGGCGGGCATGGTGAGCAGCACGCCGTCTTTGTCGACCAAGCCGACCTGCTGGCCCTGGCGAAGGAAGGCGACAGGCTGGCGCTCGACGACGGAGACGCGAATCTGGTCGGGGAGCAGACGCATGACGGTGGCGCGCTCAACCCATGGAATAGCTTCAAGCTGCTTGCGGCGCTCGGCGAGGGGAACGAAGAAGATGTTGCGGCCGATGTCTTCGCCGAAGACGGGGAGCATCTGCGCGCGGCTGACCTGGGTCAGGCCGACGGCTTCGATGTTGCCGGCACCGGCGATGCGGAAGCGAGAGTCGCGATCCAGGTAGTTTTTCAGAGCCAGGACACCCGCGGTACATCCTGCAAGAACGATCAGAGCTCCCAACGCCAGCGAGACGCGGCCAAGGGTGCTCGCCGGACGCCACCAGGGGCCGCGCGGAGGGCTGAACCTGTCCTTCCCGGAGCGCCCGCCGAGGGACGAGGAGTCGTCGTCGTCCGGGTCGCGCATCTGGAGCGGCATGCCGGGGAGTGCGCGCCCATTGGGGGGCACACCGGGCTGCACGCGCCGGAAGCGGGACTCGCCGGGCGCATCATCCTCATAAATCAGAGGCCGGGATTGATTCTTACCTTGGATATTCACGCCTGAGCAGGGTCGTGAGAGTCGCCAGATTTCACTATAGCCCGCGGTCTGTGCAGGTTTTTCCGCAGTGAGAAGAGGGGGAACCCAGCTTGTAACGGGCCAGAAAAATTCGGGAGCAACTCCGGCTCTCCGGTCGTATACTGCTTTACATGTAACGTGGGACATTATAGAATTGCAAGCGATGATCCAGAGCTTCAAGGACGCAGATACGAAGGAGCTCTTTGAGACGGGATTCAGTCGGCGATGGGCGGCCATTCAGGCGGTTGCAGTCCGCAGGCTGGACCAAATTGAAACGGCGATTCACCTGAGCGATCTGCGCGTTCCGCCGGGCAATCGTCTGGAAGCACTCAAAGGCGACCGCGCCGGGCAACATAGCATCAGAATCAACAAACAATACCGCATTTGCTTTGTCTGGAAGGTTGACGGAGCTTATGAGGTAGAGATTGCCGACTACCACTAGCAGAACGGCAAGGAAAGGAAAGTATGGCATTCAAAAGACCAGTGGCCGGATGGAACCTTAGACGGGTCACCACGCATCCCGGCGAGATGCTGAAGGAAGAGTTCCTCGTTCCGCTCAGCATTTCACAGAATGCTTTGGCAATGAAGATCCGCGTCCCGGCAACGCGCATCGGTGATATCGTCCACGGCAAGCGCTCCATCACACCCGACACAGCGCTGCGGCTCGCGCGGTTTTTCGGCAACAGCCCGGAATTCTGGCTCAATCTTCAGCTCATGCACGACCTGTCCAAAGCGCGGCTCGAATTGAGCAAGACCATCGAGCGCGAGGTTGAGGCTTACGCCGGAACCTGACGGCCGCCCCGGCTCAAAGAGGAATTGGCAATGAAGGATAGAACCCACGACGAAGCCATGGCGGAGTTATTCAAGCAAGACCCTGGCTACGCACTGGAATTGCTGAACAGCATTCTCGAAGACGGTGAGCAGGGCGAGCTGCCGATCGCGTTGCGCCAGATGGGAGACGTCCCTGGGAAGAAGGAATCCGCGATCGGGTTCCCCCTTCCCTGATCGAATAACCTGAACTCATGCGCCATCCACAGCCTCTCCACTTCGTCTTCTTGCTCCTTTGCCTCGCACCTGTTGCCCCGGCGCAGCGGGCGCCAACTTACCGGTACTTCCGGGTTGGGAATGCGGCCGACGCTTCGGCCATGCCGCGGGCCGGGTATGCGCTGATGGGCGGCGGAACGGATCTGGATGAGGCGTTCCGGTTTCTTTGCGAGCGGGCGGGCGGGGGCGACCTGCTGGTGCTGCGGGCCTCGGGGGACGACGAGTACAACTCTTCTATTCAGAAGCTGTGCAAGGTGAACTCGGTGGCGACGGTGGTGATTCCAAGCCGCGAGGCAGCGTGCGACCCGTTTGTGGCGCGGGTGATCGGGCATGCGTCTGCGTTGTTCATCTCCGGGGGCGATCAAGCCAACTACGTGAACTTCTGGCAGGGGACGCCGGTGCAGGCTGCGCTGAATGACGCGATCAAGCGGGGCGTGCCGATTGGCGGAACGAGCGCGGGGCTGGCGGTGCTGGGCGAGTGGGCCTACACCGCGCAGGGCGACAAACCGGACGACCCGAATCTGGACGGGAAGACGGCGATGGGCGACCCCTATGGACCGCGGATTACGTTGAGCCACGACTTTCTAGAGATTCCGATTCTGAAGGGGATTATCGCGGACACGCACTTTGCGAAGAGGAATCGGATGGGGCGACTGCTGGTGTTTCTGGCGCGCGAGAACGAGCCGGATGAGAAGCCGATGCCGGCCAGCGCGCCGAGAATCCGGGGCATCGGTGTGGAGGAAAAGGCCGCTGTGCTGTTGGAGCCGGATGGGAAAGCCACCGTCATTGGCCACGGCTGCGCATATTTTGTGGAGACGAAGAGCTTGGCCGAGATGCTGTTGCCGGGCAAGCCGCTGAAGATGCGCGAAGTGGCTGTGAACAAGGTTGCCCCAGGCCAAGGCTTTGACTTGAAGACCTGGAGCGGAGACGCGGTCCTATACAAGCTTTCTGTCGAGGCCGGGACGATTCGCTCTACGCAGGCGGGCGACAGGATCTATTAGGACAAGGAGTCATCCGACTACCAAGCCAGAAAGTCCAGTTCATTTCTTGTCATCCCGCATGGGGTTGATGAAGTTCAGGCCCGCAAAGCCCTTTTCATTGTCAGTCACGACAACGCAATCGTTGGCTTCAGCCACGGCAGCAAGGATCATGTCTAACGGACTGCGCCGGTGCCCCGCCCTGGACCCATCGGACATGAGACGCGCCCAGATCAGGCTCGCCTTTTCATCAAAAGGCAAGATCCGATTCCGAAACAAAGCGCGCGGTCCATCCGTGCCTGCAAACCAACTCTCCAGCTCGGCTCGCTTTTTCCCCCTTGGACATTGGAGCACTCCGAACCAGACCTCACCCACAACCATTGACGCGATGAATAGATCGTCGTCGGCCTGTTCCGACATCCAGGTAATCAAAGGCTGGGATCGGGCCGGCTTGGTGATGTTGCTGATGACGTTGGTGTCGAGCAGATACCTGGTCACAAATCAATCCTGCGCATCTCGACTTTCGGGCGAGAAAAGTCGAGATCGGCTCCCACCAACGGCGAACGCAGCAGCGCGGCAAGAATGCCGCCCTTCTTTTGCGGCTCGTCCGCGATCCCGCGATGCATGGAGGCGCGCAGTTCCTTGGCCTCCGGGCCGTTGCCGGCCAATTTGCGGGCCATGGAACGGATCAGTTCGCGATCCGTGTCGAGGCCAAGCACCTCAAACCGCGCCATGCCACGCTGGCTGAGGCGCTGGCGATAGTTCCTCAGTGCGCGGGTTTGCGAGGTATCGCTCATAGCTGCCTCCAATTTATATCCAGTAATATATCCAGAAGTCGTTGAAAAAGCAAATGGGCGCCCAAGTCGACAGTTTCCGCGAGCGCCTCTAACCTCGTCGTTTGCGGAGAACCCAGGTGGTCATGCAGCGGTAGTCCTGGACGACGGTGGTCTTGAGTGGATCGACGATGACGGCGTTGAGTTCGTCGGTCAGGGCGAGGAGCATGGGCTGGTCTACGAGGAACCATTCGGAACCGTCAGGGATGCGGTAGATGTTGCCGCGCAGATGCTCGAAGTCCATGCCGATTCTGGAGCCGAGGCGGCAGAAGAAGAGCCCGCCGGGTTTCAGGACGCGCCATAGCTCGGCCAGCATGGCGCGGAAATGGCGATCGTCGCGGGCGAAGTGGAGGACGGCGCTGCACAAAACGACGTCCGCGAGTCCATCGGGAAACGGCATGCGGTCGATGGGGCCGACCTGGAAGTTTTCGTCGGGCAGGCCGGTTTGGAGAGAGGCGGACAGCTTGCGCACGTGCTCGACGCCTTCGGGATCTTCATCGAGGGCGAAGACCCGGCAGCCGTGACGCAGCAGGTAGACCAGGTTGCGGCCGTAGCCGCAGCCTGCATCGACCACGGTCATGCCGGGCTCGATATTGCCGCGCAGGATCTGATCGAAGAGGTATATGTCGATCTGGCCGAACTGGTCTTGCAGGCTCAGAGGCAATGCAGCAATCTCCAATTCTTTTCCGGCTCAAGAAGCTGCTGAGAGAAGCCCTCTTTGCGTCGCGCAAAAAGCATTCCTCAGGGGCTAAAGCCCGCGTCTATTCTCTTGCACTTACGGCACGACTTAAGAGGCTGCGGAAAAAGGCATGCTTCCAGAGAAGGTTCCCGAAGAGCATACCGCAGAGGCTGAAGCCCGCGTTAACTTAATTGGCGTTATGCCGGGGATAAATCCCCGCCCTACCGCCCGAATGAGTGTTTCCGCAACCCGTGAAGTCGTGCCCTGACACTTCTTGCCACTGCCGTTGAGTTTTTCGGCGACCTGTGAAGTCGTGCCCTTTCAAAACAGGGACTTCATCGGAGGTTCCTTAGTTTTCACTGTGTGCATCGACCGCTTCGACGGCGGCTTTCCAATCCGCTTCCAGGGCGGAGAGGATCTGCGGGGCAAGCTGGCTGACGTTGCCTGCGCCGAGGGTGAGGATGAGATCGCCTTTGCTGGCGGAAGAGACAACAGCGGCGATGGCGGAGGGGAAGTCGGGAACGAACTGGGTCAGCGAGCCTTCGATGCGGGCGGCCAGGGCCTCGGCGGTGACGCCGGGGATGGGCTCTTCGCTGGCAGCGTAGATGGGCAGGATGGTCACGGTGTCGGCATCGCCAAAGGCGGTGGCGAACTGGTCGAGGAGATCGAGGGTGCGGGTGTAGCGATGGGGCTGGAAGAGGACGTGGATGCGCTTGTAGCCGCACTCTCGGGCGGCGGCGAGGGTGGCGCGAATCTCGGTGGGGTGGTGGCCGTAGTCGTCGACTACGGTAATGCCGCGGGCCTGGCCGCGCAACTGGAAACGGCGGTCGACGCCGCGGAAGTGGCTTAGGCCTTCGGCGATTTTTTCCGGGGGAACTTCAAGCTGGCGGGCGATGGCGACAGCGGCGGTGGCGTTGAGGACGTTGTGGCGTCCGGGGACGTGGAGCTCGAAGGGGCCCAGCGGTCCTGTCGCGGTGTGGACGAGGAAGCGGGCGAAGCGGCCGGGGATGGCTTCGAGGAATTCGAGGCGGTAGTCGGCTTCGGGGGCGATGCCGTAGGTGAAGACGCGGCGGCGGGCGCGGGGCAGGATGGTCTTGAGCAGGGCGTTGTCCACGCAGGCGGTGACGGCGCCATAGAATGGGACCTTGTCCATGAAGTCGAGGAAGGCGCGCTCCACATCGGCCATGTCGCGGTAGCAATCCATGTGCTCGCGGTCGAGGTTGGTAACGACGGCGAGGATGGGCGAGAGCTTGAGGAAGGAGCGATCGCTCTCGTCGGCCTCGGCGACCAGGTACTGGGTGGTGCCGAGGCGGGCGTTCGAGCCGAGCGCGTCGACGCGTCCGCCGACGACGACGGTGGGGTCGAGGCCGCCGGCGGTGAGCACCGAGGCGACCATGGAGGTGGTGGTGGTTTTGCCGTGCATGCCGGCGATGGCGATGCCGTACTTGAGGCGCATGAGCTCGGCCAGCATCTCGGCGCGCTGAATGACGGGAATCTTGCGGGCGTGGGCTTCGAGGACTTCGGGATTGAGAGGGCTGACGGCCGAGCTGGTGACCACGACCGTGGCTCCGGCGAGGTGGGCGGCGTCGTGGCCCTCATAGATGGTGGCGCCGAGGGTGGCGAGGCGGTCGGTGACGGGGCCGCGTCGCAGGTCGGAACCAGAGACCTGGATGCCGAGGCTGAGCAGGATTTCGGCGATGCCGCTCATGCCGATGCCGCCGATTCCGATGAAGTGCGCGTGCTGGGAGGTGGTGAACATGGCGAGGTGAGGTTTCAGGGTACCATTGCCCCTTAAGAGGGGAACAACAGCCTGAAGTCATGGGGAGGGGATCACGATAGAACGCGCGCCGAGCGCGATGACTCGTTACGGGCGTTTGCCCCATTTATCCCAGAGCAGGAAGGAAAGCAGAAGTGCATTGGCCTCGGCGGAATTCTTGACGGTTGGCCACACGAGGAATGCTGTGGATACGCGGTCAGTCACTGCGAGGACGTCCGCTCTTATGAAGATAGCTCCGGGGTCGTAGTCGGCTAAGTGTCGCAACTCCTGCAGATCGGCGAAGTGCTGGGCGATGAACTGGAGCCCAGCATCGTTCTTTTGGATGAGCACTTCTTTCGAATTCGGGATCCGGACGACATCTTCAGAGAACGCCCTTGCCACCCGTTTCATTGCTCCATGATCGAACCAGCGGTAGGCGCGGTTGTAGTTGTCTTCGCTGAGATTGGGTCCGATTTGCCGGACGGTCTCGACGATTAGGAAGTGGAAGAGCGCATAATAGGCAGTTGAAATCGCGCGCCTGAGACTGGCCTGCCGGGGACGTGTGCGCTCCCGCCGTACCAAGTGCTTGGCCTGCTCCAGTAAGTGCTCTGGAAGCAATTTTGCGCTCATGCCGCTTCGGCCAAACGGATGAAGGGGAAGTACCCGGACCCCAGTCTGAGGATCTGATTCGTCAGACTCTGCCGATACTTGCTCAATTCGTCGCGCTTCGCCTTGTCATTCTCCAGGACAAGCAGGTATTCCGGTTCTATATCCAGAAAGATGCGAACCGCAGGCTCTCCAGTGTGGTCCGTTCCGAGCTCGTATCGAGCGGACTTCACATTTGCCGGCAACCGGCTGGGCGCCAGCAGTTTACGGAGCTGCCGTTCCAGCTCCTGCGTATCCGTTGCGGTTTCTCCATTCGCATTCATGCGCTTAGTATAGCGCCGTTTCGATTTTCCTGGCCAAAGACGCGCATCGACTTTGACGGGATCAAGGGCTAGCTACCGACACAGATCCGGCCTGAAAGTTGCGCATATTTATTTTTGAGCGAGAGCCGCAACCTTTGCCCCAAACTCCTGTTGAATGAGTACATAACCGGCGCAGCGCGGAGGCAGCAGGAAGCAAGTCTCAGGGCGGAAGGAAGCCGGGCTGGGCCATGGAAGATGGGCCAGCAGAAGGTTGAGGTTATGGCAAGCATGAAGAATTGGATGTTGGGTGCAGCAATGGTGGCGGGCGCGGCGAGCCTGGGCGCGACGACGGCGCAGGCAGCCGAGTTCGGATTTCATATGCGCGGACCGGTGGCTTACGTTCCGCCTTGCCCTGGCCCCGGATACGTTTGGGTTGCCGGCTACACGGCCAACGGCTACTGGGTTCCGGGCTACTGGAACTTTGTGGGCGTCCGCTTTGGCGGGCCGGCGGTGCGGTTGGAGCGCGGGTTCGATCATGGGCCGGACCGGCGCTTCGATCGCGGCCATGAAGGATTTCGCAGGTAGTCGCCTCTGCCTGATTGCCTGCTTCGAGCGGCCCCTCCTCAACCGGGAGGGGCCGTTTTTTGTGTTCACAACAGTGAACTACGGCCCCGGCATAAAAGGGCTTGCTCTTTTGGCGGGTTAGGAGGATTCTTTTTGCAAGGGACCGCAACTAAACGGCGGGATTGCTGTTTGAGTGAACAGAAGCCGGTTGGGTGAGAAACCCCAGGAACCGGCAAGTGCTGAGCACGGGGGTCGTCTCCGGGTTCCCGGTCCGAAAAGAACAGGGCCTGACAGCACGAGGAGGATTTATGAAGAGTTTGCGCCTGGTTCTGTTTACGATGCTTCTGGCTCTGCCGTTCGCGGCTACGGCAAAGGCCCAAGTGGCTGCTGGGGTTGGAATCGGCCCCGAAGTCGTTGCCGCGCCTGAGGACTATGCTCCCCCGGTGTGCGACTGGGGCTACTACTCGTATTACCCTTACGGCTGCGCGCCCTACGGCTATTACGGGCCGCAGTGGTTTAGCGGCGGCATCTTCCTTGGCGTAGGCCCTTGGTACGGCTGGGGTTATCGTCACGGCTGGGGCGGCTACGGTCGCGGCGGCTATGGCTACGGACGCGGCGGATACGCTTACGGTCGAGGCGGCTATGGCTACGGCGCACGCGGCGGATTCGCGGGACGGCCGGCCTACGGTGGCGCCTATCGCGGCGGAGTTGCCGGCGGAGCACGCGGCTATGCCGGTGGCGGAGCCCGCGGTTATGCGGGTGGAGCGGCCAGAGGCGGCGCACCTGCGGCTCGCGGTGGATTCAGCGGCGGCGGAGCCCGCGGCGGATTTAGCGGCGGCGGCGGACATGCCGGCGGCGGTGGTGGCGGTGGCGGCCATGCAGGTGGCGGCGGCGGACACCGGTAAGATCGGAAGCTCCGCGGCTCACCCCAGATCGACGCGGAGTTGCCCAACAAAGCCCGTCTGCTTCGGCAGACGGGCTTTGTGTTTTTGGGGATCGCATTGACGCGCAGCTGTTTGGCCTGGCGCGTTTTCCTGCTCAACGCATCCCTGCTCTACGGATTCATTCCAGCTAACGTGGCCAGGCGATCGGCGATGCGTTGGGCGGCGGCGGGATGGGCCTGGTTGCGGGCGGCGGCGGCCATCTTCACCAGACGGTCCGGGTCGGTGAGCAGGGCGGTCAGGGCTTGCTGGAGGCGGCCGGGAACTTCAAGGTCTTTTTCTTCAAGCATTTGGGCCGCGCCGGCCCGGACCATGGCCTCGGCATTGCGCTTCTGGTGCTGGTCGGCGGCGGCGGCAAAAGGGACAAGCAGGCTGGGTTTGGCGGCGGCGGCAAGCTCGGCTACCGATGAGGCTCCACTGCGGGCGAGGACGACATGGGCTTCGGCGAAGCGGGCGGGCATGTCGTCGAGGAAGGGCTCGACGCGCCAGCGGGTTGGGTCGGCGCCGGTTGCGGCGTAGGCGGTCTGGGTGGCTTCTGCGTGGCGCGCGCCGGATTGGTGGAGGACGGTGAGGCCGGGGATTGCGGCGAGCAGAGCCGGGATGATCTGCGGCAGGTGGATATTGAAGATGCGCGCTCCCTGCGAGCCGCCGAAGATGAGCAGATGCGGCGGATCGGCGGGAGGCGGTTCAAGGGCGAAGAACTCGGGACGAACGGGGATGCCGGTGACTTCGCAGTTGCGGAACCATTTGGACGCCGCGGGAAAGTTGACGGCGGCGGCCTGGACGCGCTTGCCGACCAGGCGGTTGGCGAGGCCGGGCATGGCGTTGGGTTCGAAGGCCATGGTGGGAACACGCGCCCAGATGGCAGCGGCCATGGCCGGGCCGGAGGCGTAGCCGCCTACTCCGAAGACTACGCTCGGCCTGAAGTCGCGAATGAGACGGCGGCAAGCGAGGATGCTGCGGGGAAGATCGGCGAGGGTGCGCAGACGCGTGAGCAATGAGACATTTTTTAGCTGGCCCACTTCGATGAGATGCAAGCTGAAGCCGGCGGCGGGGACGAGGCGGTTCTCCATGCCGCGGGCGGTGCCGACGAAGAGGATTTCGGCGTCGTGGCGGGCGACGAGCTCACGCGCGACGGCGAGGGCCGGGATGATGTGGCCGCCAGTGCCGCCGCCGGCGATGAGAACGCGCAAGTTCGCCAATTGGGCGCCTTTCAGGAAGGATCGTCCTCTGGTTCGGTTTCTTCCGCCGCCGACTTCCATCGAAGGCGCGGTGAAAATGCAACCAGCCCAACAGCTCCTATCATGAACTCGGCTCCGGGAACTGCCCAGTCGGATTGCGAACCATGGGTGAATTGCCAAAGGGAGATCAGAACATAGGTCAGGCTTGCGGCCATTCCCCAAACTTTCGCCGAGGGAAGCGCCTTCGAAGTGGCCCACCAGGCAACCCCGAAGACGATGAACAAAACGGGAAAAATTGCGTCAACCACCAGTATCCGGGGCTTCGAAAACGCGTACTGCCTCTGAACTTGAAACGTCTGCGCAAAAAAGAGAAAACCACCCCAGACGACAAGCAGCGATGATATCGCGAAGATCCAACCCATGATCCTTCTAACCAATCGCATCTCTTGAACCCGTCCTTCCCAAGACCGTTCCGCCTGGAGCGGTTTCCCACTACATATACCCATCTCTGGCCGTCATTCGACGTGGGTTCTCTTGATGAAAAAGCCACTTAGCGTCATCGCTTCGGGACACAACAACCATGGAACCGCTGTAACGCGCCGGCCTACCACCCCAGTTGAAAAATACAAAAGCAGCCGCAGATCCTTCGACTGCGCTGCGCTCCACTCAGGATGACAGAGCGTTTTTTGGCACGGGCTTTCGGGGCGCGTCATTGGAGCGCAGCTCGCTATTCCCTGTTCCCTAACCCCTATTCCCTAGCCCCCATTCCCTGTTCCCTGCCCTTCTCACTCTGCCGTGCGCGTGATGTTCAGGAGGATGCCAATGCTTGCCAGCGTGACGAATACGGAGGTGCCGCCTGAGGAGATCAGCGGGAGCGGGATGCCTTTGGTGGGGACGAGGGACAACACTACGCTGATGTTGAAAAACGCCTGAAGCAAAATCGTGGTGGTGATGCCGAAGGCGACGAGGCGGCAGAAGGGGTCCTGGGTGCGGAAGGCGGCGCGGAGGCCGCGCGCGCCGAAGACCGCGAACAACAGGACGATGGCGATGGAGCCGATGAATCCGAGTTCTTCTGCGATGTTGGCGAAGATGAAGTCGGTGGAGGCTTCGGGCAGGTAGAAGAGCTTCTGCATGCCTTCCATGTAGCCGCGGCCGGTGAGGCCTCCCGCGCCGACGGCGATGAGCGACTGGTTGATGTGGAAGGCCGCGCCCTGGGGATCGAGATCGGGATTCCAGAAGGCGAGCAGGCGCTTGAAGCGCCAGGGCACCAGGACCAGCAGCGCGATCAGAGGGGGCAGCGCCACGGCTGCGGCGACACCCAGATACTTCCACTCCATGCCGGCGAGAAGGAGCAGCATGGCCGCCACTCCGGCAATGACCAGCGCGGTGCCGAGGTCGGGCTGCTTGACGATCAGCAGCATGAAGAGGACCGGCATGGCGGCGGCTTTCAGCAGGGTGTGCTTCCAGTCGCGCATCTGGTCGAGGCGTGTGTGGAGAAACCAGGCGAGGAAGATGACGACGACAGGCTTGGCGATCTCAGAGGGCTGAAAGGTGAAGAGGCCGCCAAAGCGGATCCAGCGATGGGTGTTGTGAGAGCCGGGGAAGAAGAAGACGGCGACGAGAAGCAGCGTGGTGACGGCGAGCGCGGAATAGATGAAGCGGGTGGACTTGTAAACCTTGGCATCCACATGCATGAGGAACAGCATGGCGAGCACGCCGGCCACCGCCCATCCGGCCTGGCGGCCGACAAAGGCGTAGGGGGAGTTGTAGCGCTCCTGGGCGACGACGGCGGAGGCGGAGAACACCATGACGAGGCCTACGACCACCAATAGCAGCGTGGTGAAGAACATCCACTTGTCGATACCTACGCGCGCTGCCATACGTTCCACCCCCGTCGTTCGCTGACCAGTTCTTTGAAGACGCGGCCGCGATGTTCGTAGTTTTCAAACTGGTCGAAGCTGGAGCAGGCGGGAGCAAGCAGGACCACCTCGCCGGGACGGGCCTCGGAGGCGGCGGCGCTGACTGCCTTGTCGAGCGTCTCGCAGGAGAGGATGGAGACGACGCCGCGTAGCTCCGACTCGATTTTTGCGGCGGCCGAGCCGATGGTGTAGACGGCGCGCACTCGGTCGCGCAGCAACTGCGACAGTTGGGTGTAGTCGGAGTTCTTGTCCTTGCCGCCGAGGATGAGATGAATGCCGGAGGAGAAGGATGCGATGGCCTTGGCTGTGGCATCGACGTTGGTGGCCTTGGAGTCGTTGTAAAACTCGACGCCGTTGATGGTGGCGACGTATTCGAGGCGGTGCTCGACGGCCTGAAAGGCTTCGACGGCGTTGCGAATCTGCTCGGAGGAAACGCCGGCCAGGCGCGAGGCGCAGACGGCGGCCAGGACATTCTCAATGTTGTGCGCGCCCTTGAGAGGGACGTTGTGCAGGGGCATAACCTTCTCGACGGGCTCGTCCTTGGCTGAGCGGTAGACGAGGAAGCCGTCCTCGACCCATGCGCCCTGGAGGACGGAGTGCTCGACGGAGAAGAAGTAGACTTTGGCGACGGAGCGGGCGGCGGCCTGGGCGGCGCGGGCGTTGTCTGCATTGAGCACCACGAAGTCGTGCTCGTTTTGCGCGGCAAAAATGCGCTCCTTGGCCATGGCGTAGCTCTCGAAGCTGCCGTGGCGGTCGAGGTGATCGGGGGTGATGTTGAGGATGACGGCGATGGCGGGATGGAACTGCTCGGTGCTCTCAAGCTGGAAGCTGGAAACTTCAAGCACCGACCAGGTTTCATCGGTGCTCTGCTCGATGAGGGCGACGACGGGCACGCCGATGTTGCCGCCGACCAGCGTGGGGACACCGGCCTTCTGAAGAATTTCGCCGACCAGCGCGGTAGTGGTGGTTTTGCCGTTGGAGCCGGTGATGGCGAGGGTTTTGCCCTTGAGAAAGCGCGCGGCCAGTTCGAGCTCGCCGATGACGGGCAGGCCGAAGCTCTTGACCTGGGCAAGCTCGGGGGTGTTCAACGGGACGCCGGGGCTGATGACGATGAGGTCCTGGCGGCGGAAGGTGAGCAGGCCGTGGCCGCCGGTCTCGACCATGATGCCTTCGTCGAGGAGGGCGGGAATGTCCTTGGCGAGGGCCTCGGCGCTGCGCACGTCGGAGACCGTGACCTGGGCGCCGCGACGGCGCAGGAACAGGGCTGCCGCCAGGCCGGATTTGCCCAAGCCTACAACCAGAACCTTCTTGCCTTTGAGTTCCATCATCCGGTTGATTCCTCGCGCGCGCGACTTCTCTATTTTGCATCGCCGGCACGTCGCGCGGGGTGTGTCTAGCGGAGTTTGAGCGTGGTGAGTGCAAACAATGCAAACACCAGGGCGCCGATCCAGAAGCGGGTGATGACCTTGGATTCACTCCATCCCAACTGCTCGAAGTGGTGATGGAGGGGGGCCATCTTGAAGATACGCTTTCCGTTGCGGAGTTTGTAGCTGCCCACCTGGAGGATGACGGAGACGGCTTCCAGGACGAAGATGCCGCCGATGAAGGGCAGCAGAAGCTCTTGTCGGATGATGATGGCGACGGTGCCGATGGCGCCGCCGAGGGCGAGCGAGCCGACGTCGCCCATGAAGATTTCGGCCGGATGGGCGTTGTACCAGAGGAAGCCGATGGAAGCGCCCACCATGGAGCCGCAAAAGACGGTCACCTCGCCCACGCGCGGCAGGTACTGGAGTTCAAGGTAGTCGGCAAAGACGACGTTGCCGCTGACGTAGGTGAGCACGGCGAGGGCGCCGGCGGCGATGATGGTGCAGCCAATGGCGAGGCCGTCGAGGCCGTCGGTGAGATTAACCGCGTTGGAGGAACCTATGAGGACAAAGACTACCCAGGCCACGAAGGGGAGAAAGACGAGGAATCCGAGATAGGGGAGGGTGCTGGGCCAGGCGTGCCAGAGCAGGTCGGGGCGCAGGCTCTTGAAGAACGGGACGGTGAGGCGGGTGGAGAAGAAGCGGAACTGCTCGAGCACGGCCAGGGCGATAGCCACGAGCGCCGCGGCGAGCCCCTGAAAGAGCAGCTTGGCGCGGGCGGTGAGCCCCAGGCTGCGGCGCTTGACCACCTTGATGTAGTCGTCGACAAAGCCGATGGCTGCGAAGGCGAGCGTGGAGAAGACGGCGACCCAGACAAACGGATCGGTGGGGATGGACCAGAGCACGGTGGGCACGAGAATGGCAATGACGATGAGGACGCCGCCCATGGTTGGAGTGCCGGTTTTCTTGAGGTGCGACTGGGGGCCATCTTCGCGGACGAACTGGCCGATCTGAAATTCGTGCAGCTTCTGGATCACCCAGGGGCCGATAAACAGAGCGATGAGCAGCGCCGTGAGCGAGGCAAAGGCGGTGCGAAACGTGAGGAAGCGGAAGATGCGAAAGGGGTGAAAAAACGGATACAGCTTTTCGTAGAGCAGCCAGTAAAGCAAGTGGCCTCCAGAGCCGGGGCGGGGCGGGATTCAGGATGATTTTACAGGGCCGGGACGTAGGAAACCGCAGCCGTTACACAGTTAGGCACTGTTGCCTGATCTTCGCTCTATCGGAACATGCGCTCGTCGAAGCGAAACGGCTTGGGCGCGACCAATTGAACGCTGGCGAAGTGTTTGTGGCGGGGATTGAGCAGCACGTTCCAGTCGTCAACCACGACCGCCGACGGAACCTGGAGCGCCACAGAACGGCCGCTTGCCGCCCACTCGGACCCGAGATCGCGACAGACGAGGTTGTTCAACTCCCGCCAGTCCGCAGGCAGAAGGTCAAGATCCAGTTGTTCGACCAGTTCGTCGGGAATCGCGGCTTCCGCCATGAGCAGATCGTCGGGCGCATCGTTGGGTTCGAGGTTGACGAAGAATTCCAGGGCTGCCAACGCGGGCGAGGTGGCGCAGTAGACCATTGCCGTGCCCAGATGATTCCAGCGCCTGGCTGCGTAGAGTCCGCCAATGCCGCTGAATGCCGTCTCGCGGAAACGCTCCGGGAAGAGCCTCCATACCTTCATCAGCTGAACATTCCGTAGGCAATGGCGTAGAGAATCTCCTCCACGGAACGCCCGCCCAGCTCCGTATCGAGCTGATCGAAGGGCCGCTTCCCGCCCAGGGCGCGGTTGGGAGCGACCATCCAACGGGAGGCTTTGTCGTCCGCTCCCAGAACCTCTCTGGCGAGCGCCACCACGCGGGCCATGCGCAAGGTGCGGTCGGATTCCTCCTGCGTCAACCGAGATTTGTTCGCCAACCGGCGGCTCAATGTACGAGCGGGAATACGCAGCTGCTCAGCCACTTGCAACCGCTGCAACGCCAGGCCATCGGCCAGCACGGTCACTGTTGAAGCCGGGAACCCGGCACGCACCTCGGCCACCAGATCGTCTGTTTTCAGCATCGGCCGCGGGAAGATACTCGCGCCGCCCAGCACTTCCACAATCTCCGCAATGCGCATAACAGCCACCTGGCATGATTATCACGCCATTTGGCCCGAAGCGCAAGATTAGTCTCCAGCCTGGGGCCTGCGCAGGCCGGTTGACGCCTGGGCCGCACATGCAGAGTCAGTTGCGGTCCGCCGCCTCGATCTCACGCCCCAGCGCTTCGATAGCCCGCTCCAAGTGGACGCCGCGGGAGCCTTTGACGAGGACTACGTCGCCGGGCTGGAGGGTCTGCTTGAGCCAGAGGCCGGCGGCTTCGGCGGTGGGCAGAAAGAGCGATGCGACGCCGCCGGCACAGGCGGCGGTGGCCAGGTGCAGGGAATTTCCCTGCACTCCGACGACCAGATCGAGGCCGGCCTCGGCGGCGGCGCGTCCGCAGGCAGTGTGGAGCGCGGGCCCATGCTCGCCTTGCTCGAGCATTTCGCCGGCGACGAGAATGCGGCGCACGGCGGGACGCGCGGCGAGGGTGCGGATCATGGAGCGCAGCGCCTCGGGATTGGAGTTGTAGCTGTCGTTGAGGATGGTGGCTCCGCCGATCTGAACGACCTGGCCGCGCTTGTCGCCGGCGGTGAGCGAGGCGAGGGCGGAGACGGCGGCGTCGAGATCGACACCGGCTTCGAGGGCGACAGCGAGGCCGGCCATGGCGTTCGAGGCGTTGTGCGCGCCGAGCAAGCGCAGCGTGAATGAGCCTTCGCGGTCGCCCGCGCGGAATTCGATATGCAAGCCTTCGAGATCTTCGCGAGAAGCGACAACCTGGGGATCGGCGCAGGGGCCGTCGCCGAAATAGACGGCGTGGCCGGGAAAGTCGCGGCCGAACTGCGAGACATAGGGGTCGGAACAATTGAGGAAGGCCACGCCGTTGGCGGGCAGGGCTTCCACCAGCTCAAATTTGGCGCGGGCGATGCCGGCCTGGCCGTCGGGGAAGTTTTCGATGTGCGCGGTGCCGACGTTGGTGACCACGCCCCAGTCGGGTGTGGCGATGCGGGCCAAGGCAGCGATCTCACCGGCGTGATTCATGCCCAACTCGACGACGGCGATGTCGTGCTCGGGCTCGATTCGCAGCAACTCGAGCGGAAGGCCGAAGGCGTTGTTGAGATTTCCGCGCGACTTCATGACGCGGAACTTTGCGGCGAGCGCCACGGCCACCGCTTCCTTGGTGGTGGTTTTGCCAGCCGAGCCGGTGATGGCCACAACGCGCCTGCCCCAGCGGCGGCGGACGTGGGCGGCTAGAGACTGGAGTGCGAGGAGCGGGTCTTCGGCGATGAGCAGGGGCGCGGCGAGGACCGCATCGGGCAGCGAGGCGACGCGGGCGCGCGAGACCACGGCCGCAAGAGCGCCGCGGGCCAGAGCCGACTCGACAAAGTCGTGGCCGTCGTGGCGCTCGCCGCGCACGGCAAAGAACAATGCGCCCGCTGGGACGGTGCGCGAGTCGATGGAGTACTCGCTCATCTCGAGCGTGCCGGCATGGGCCAGGCTGGCGGGCGCTTCCAGGACAGCGCCTGCGCCGATTGCCGCCTCTGCCAGTGTGAGTTTCATTGCCCTTTACCATAATCCAATTCCGCAAGAGCGGCGCGGGCAACCTGGGCGTCGTCGAAGGGAATGGCGCCCGCGGCGAGGATCTGCTCCTTCTCGTGGCCTTTGCCGGCGATAAGAACCACGTCGCCAGGCGCGGCCGTGCGGAGCGCGATGGAGATGGCGGCGGCGCGATCGGGCTCGATGGTGTAGCTGACTCCGGTGGACTTGAGGGCGGGCTCGATTTCCGCAAGAATTGCGAGCGGGTCTTCGGAGCGCGGATTGTCGCTGGTGGCGACGACGAAATCGCTGTTGGCGCCGGTGGCCTGACCCATCTTGGGGCGCTTGGTGCGGTCGCGGTCGCCGCCGCAGCCGAAGAGGGTGATGACGCGGCCGGCGGTTGGCGCGACCATCTGGCGGGCGAGAACGATGAGGTTGCGCAGCGCGTCGTCGGTGTGGGCGTAGTCGACGATGACGGTGAAGGGCTGACCGGCATCGACGGGCTGGAAGCGGCCGGGAACGGGAGTGAGCTGCGGGATTGACTCGACCAGCGTTGCAAAAGGAATGCCGCGGACGTGGGCGGCGGTGAAGGCGGCGAGGAGGTTGAGGATGTTCACTTCGCCGGCCAGCCTGGAGGTGACGCGCGCGGAGCCTGCGGGGGTCTCGAGATCGATGACGGCGCCGCCGGGAGTGAGCGTGTAGCTTGCGGCGCGCCAGTCGCAGTGATCCATTTGCCCGATGCCATAGGTGCGGACTTCCGCGCCTGCCTTGGCTGCGGATGCGGCCAGCTCTTCGGCGCGGGGATCGTGGGCGTTGATCACTGCCACGCGCGGCGCTGGATAGACTGTGCCGTCAAAGAGCAGGCGCTTGGCGGCGAAATACTTCTCCATGGTCTGGTGATAGTCGAGGTGGTCGCGGGTGAGGTTGGTGAAGACGGCGACGTCGAATTGCAGGCCCAATGCCCTGCCCTGGTCGAGGGCGTGGCTGGAGACTTCGGTGATCAGCTCGGTTGCACCGCGCGCGACTCCCTCGGCCATCAACTCGAAGAGGTCGCGCGACTCGGGGGTGGTGTGAACGCTGGGGCGCACTTCGCCGGCGACGTGATATTCGATGGTGCCCACAAGAACTGAGACGCGCGCGGCGGCGTTGAGGAGAGCTTCGGTGAGAAAGGCAGTGGTTGTTTTTCCGTTGGTGCCGGTGATGCCGGTTGCGGCGAGCTTGTGCTCGGGATGGGCGAAGAAGGCTGCCGAGGCTTCGGCCAGGGCACGGCGGCCGTGTTCGACTTCGAGGGCGGGCAGGCCGGCCTGATAGACGAGCAAATGATCGAAGGCGTTCGACGAGTCGGTGACGATGCCGAGGGCGCCCGCGGCGATGGCTTTTTCGATGTAGCGGTTACCGTCGGTGGAGCCGCCCTTCATGGCGACAAAGACCGCGCCGGGCTTGACCTTGCGCGAGTCGTATTCGACGCCGGTTATGGGTTCTTCGGACGCGCCGCCGGAGCCGACGGCGGTGACTTCTGCTGCCAGGTCTTTCCAGTTCATCACAGCTTCGATTGTAGACGGCTGGAGAGACCCTGCATGCGAAGGAGGAGCCGATTCTGCCCCTTGAGCTGAACGGTTCAACGCCGGGACTGTGCGCGGGGAAACTGCCGCATTAAGATGATTGGCAGGAGCTCGGCATGGAGACAATCTTCGTTCTCGCTGTCCTTGTTCTCGGTGCTGTCGCTCTTGTTTGGGTTCTGCGCCGTCCGAGAAGGATAACTTCCGGCCGAACCAAGACTTCTGCTGGCCGATCGGCGTTTCTGTTCGCAGTTGCCACCTTCGATGAGGTTGGAGTTGAGCCCTACGCATATATCTACGTCAACGCGGATGGGAGCGCACGAGAACTCCATGCAAGCGAGCGGGAGTTTCTGGAAACTCCCTTTCACCCTGCTGACGGCGGTCGCCCGTACCTAAAGAGCAGTTACGCTCAGAAAAACGGTTGGGGCGAGATAACCGGTTTTATGAGGAGATCGAAGCTCCCCCATGGCACGGACATCGGGCCGGCTCCAAGCGAAAACCCCTTAAAGACCTTCAGCAAGGAAGAAATGACCCGTATCCTGCTCGAAAAGGGTATGGATGTTGACGAAAACCCCAGCGGATCAATCACTGTGAGAAAACCACATCTCCGATGAAGTGCCCGGCCGAATTGCTTCAGACTTCTTTGGTCTCTTCGCCTCCGACGATCCGATCGAAGATGAGGGTGGCGCAAGCTGCGCAAGCCGAATGAACGGCGCTCCAATCGTGCCACCTCTGCGCCAGGTGCTTGTACTCGACGAGGTTGACCTCATCGAGGTCGTAGGGCAGCGGGGCCGCCAGCTGAATCTGGAGCTGCAGCAGGGCCGATTCCCCGTTCGGCTGCGAGTAGATGCTGTCGAACGAACGCAGGGCCGAAACAGCCTCTTCATCACCCATGCGGTCAAATAGAGCCGCAAAATCAAGGTAATCGCGCGTCGCGTTGCGCTTCAGGATCAGCACCGCCTTGATGCGCAGCATTTCGGCCAGGGTTGGAACGGTAAGCCGCTGACCGAAGCGTTCAATTTCGGTCGTATCCAAGGGGCGGCCTCGAATCAATTGCCGAACCCCGGTCTCGATACCATCGAGACTGCCCAGGATCTGCACGGGCCGGCGAACGCGCGCCGTTGTCCGGCCTGCCACCGATTCCAACTCGGCCAACACCCGATCGAATTGCTGCCTGAGATCGGTAAGAACGTGGTCGGCATCGGCAGACAATCGATGGCCGGCATAGATGGCCGCGGCTGTCCCCCCCACAAGCACCGCACCGGGCAAAATGCGTTGCAGATGGGCAGCCGAGGAGAGCACCTGTTCCCATTCAGGCAACTCTGAGGTGCTGTTCGGCATAGTGCCTCCAGAAGTGATAGCGCTGCGCATAGGGATCCTGTGCGTGGGCCATGGCGACGCGGAGGATTTTCTCCATCAGGCCGCGGTCCTGGAGAGCGACGGAACGCAACTGCGCCCAGTCTTCCCGCTTGCCGCGTTCGATCACATCGTCGAGAGCGGCCAGCGTGTAACGCCGATGATTCAGATGCCGATGCAACACGGTTTGCCCTTTCGGAAAACGGCCCTTGCGATGTCGACTACAGGAGGAAACACAGGACTGACGAGCCGTTCTTCGATTGTGGTGCTGATGCTGCAATCACAAGGTTATTCCATTCTCTCAAACCCCAGCAATCGGCGAAGCCCAGTACCTGCCTATTGACCGGGAAGTCCGCTTCCGCAATGGGCGTGCGTTCCCGCGGTCGATCGGACCATCCCGCTGGAGCCGTCGTCGTCTGCCGGCTTCGGCGCCGGCTACCGCATGGCCGCGGCGCGCTTGCGGTGGGCGTTCAGGATCGACTGCGTAATTCCCCACACGATTTGCAGAGCGACGATGGCGCAGATGAGGGCGAAGCTCCAGTTGATGGAGTGGTTGATGACTTGGAGGGTTGCGCCATAGCGGGCCTGGTCGAGCGTGGGGTGCTTGAGCAGGACGGCGGCGCGGCCGGGAGCGGTTAGAAGGAGGACGACGGGAACCAGACCCAGTGTGCCCAGGACCGCGCGCTTGACGGGCTGAGGTTTCTGCCATCTTCCTCGCCAGAGATTCTCCGCATTCCAGCCGAGTTGCAGGATGTTGAGCGCAACGATGCACCAGTAGACCGGGACCCAGACCGGGGCCAGTTGAAATGGAGATGAGGCGAGATAGAGTGCGCCGGGGCCGAGCAGCAGGTAGGGATGGCGGGGGACGAGAAGGAGCCAGACGAGAATGATAAACCCGAGGATGACTTCGGCAACGGCGTTGGCAAAGACATGCGGCTTTTTGCCTGAAATGGCTTCCTGGCTGAGGGGAGGCAGCGCGCCGGGCGACCAACCGGCGGAGGGCGCGACCATGGTTGGGAGCTTGGTGCAGTTGTGTGTGACGGCGTATTCGAGGACCGCAAAGACGAGAGTGACCCATGCGGCGGTGGTCATGAGGATCGCCGGTACGCGAAGCACCGCCCAGAGCAGGGCTGTCCAACTGGGCGTAGCGGCTAGCATGACGGCCGCGGTGGCGATGGTGTAGATGATGATGGCCCAGATGAAGGCGATCTTCAGCACCGTGCGATAGATGGGGAAGACGGCGGGGCCGATGAGGTATTGCTGCGCCTGGTAGGGCGCGGCCATCTGCATGGGCGAGCCGAGCTGCTTGAGCCATTCCTCGGCTTCCTGGGTGGTCAGGGGACGGCCCAGTTCGGACTCCTTTTCCTCGAGTTGCGATTCGAGGTTGGCGCGGAGTTCGGCGACGATGTCGTCCTGGCGCTGCCAGGGCAGGTGCTTTTTGATGGCTTGGAGATAGCGATCGAGTAGTTCCATGACGTGGTCCTTGTGCCCTTACAGGGTGCTGTTGATGGTTGTGGTGACGGACGCGTTGATGGCCTGCCACTCCCCGAGCAAACGGGCAAACATCTGCTCGCCGTCAGTGTTGAGGCGATAAAAACGCTTGTTGCGCTTTTCTTCCTCGCGCCACTCGCTGGCCAGCAGGCCCTGGGCTTCAAGGCGGCGGAGCAGCGGATAGAGGGTGCTTTCGTCGATGACCAGGCCCTGGTCGGCGAGGGCCTTGCGGAGGGTGTAGCCGTAGCGCTCCTGGCGAAGCTGCGCGAGGACGGCCAAGGTAAGGCAGCCGCGGCGAAGTTCGAGGCGGAGGTTTTCGAAGAGGTTTTCGGCGAGGGTCATGCTGTGCCTCATACACTGTACTTCGCATACTGTATAACACACAGTGTGTGGCGTCAAGTAGATTTTGACATTTTTTTGAGACGGGAGCACGGGTAGACTTGACATGCAACAAAAATGTTGCCTATTCTAGCGGAAATGGGCGGCGATCAGGACATGGTTTTCAAGGCGCTTGCCGCACCGGAACGGCGGGTGCTGCTGGACCGTCTCCGCGCCAACAACGGGCAGACTCTGGGCCAGCTTTGCCAGGACATGGAGATGACGCGGCAAGCGGTGACGCGGCACCTGAAGGTGCTGGAAGAGGCGAACCTTGTAGCGACCATCCGGCGGGGGCGCGAGAAGCTGCATTACCTGAACCCGATGCCGATCCACGAGATCGCGGAGCGGTGGATCAGCAAATATGAGCGTGGCCGGCTGGGTGTGCTGGCTGAATTGAAGGAAAAACTGGAGGGAGACGGAAATGGCTGAATCGGAGTTTGTGTATGTGACGTATATTCGCACCACGGCGGAGAAGCTTTGGAGCGCATTGACCGAACCCGAGTTTACCCGGAAATTCTGGGTGGGGACGGTGCAGGAGTGCGATTGGAAGGTGGGCTCACGGTGGAAGATTGTGGTGCCCGATGGACGCGCGGCCGATACCGGCGAGGTGGTGGAGATCGATCCGCCGCGCAAGCTTGTGCTGACCTGGAAGAATCATCTGTTTCCGGAGATGACGGAGGAGGGATTCTCGCGCCTGACGTATGAACTGGAATCGAAGGGCGGAGCGGTGAAGCTGACCGTGACGCACACCATGGACAGGAAGGACTCGAAGCTGGTGAAGGCGGTATCGAATGGATGGCCGCACATCCTCGCCAGCCTGAAGAGCCTGCTGGAGACGGGCGAATCGCTGGAAGGAACGGATCGATGGCCGGAGGGAATCTAGCGGGAGCAGCGAACGACGATCTGGGTTCCGGCGGCGACCAGGGTGCCGGCGACGGGGGCCTGTTCGCGGACGGTGCCGCTGCCGGCGATGTGGACTTCAAGCCCGGCGGCGTTGGCCTGCTCGATGACCTTGCGCGTAGGCAGGCCGAGCAGCGAAGGAACCTTGAGCTTACGGGCGTCGCTGACCATGACCTGATTGGCTGGGGGCTGCTGTGGCGATCGTGCTGACGGCGGCGGCGGCGGTGGCGGCAGGGTTGCGGACTGCGCGGCTCCGGGCCTGGCGTGGCCGGGTTGGCTCGAGGGGGCGCCGGCTGCTTGCGTGACCGGCTGGGCGGCAGAAGCCAGGATGCCGGCAGGCGCTGGATCGGCGCGGAGCGGATCGTCGCTGGGGAGATCGTTGATGGCCGCGTAGATGCTGTTCACATCGGCGCCCTCGGTGTGCGCATCGTCCTCGGCAATGGAGGGCTGGGGCGACGGCTTGACGCGCGGAGCGTGCAGTTCGATGTCGTGGGGCACGCCGAGATATTCGAGAACCTGCTGCGCGACGTCGGCGAAGACGGGAGCGGAGACGGCGGTGCCGTAATAGGAACCGCCCTTGGGGTTGTCGATGACCACGGCCACGGAGATGACAGGATTGTTGACCGGCGCGATGCCCGCGAAGGAGGCAATGTGCATGGTCTTGGAGTAGGTGTGGGTGACGGGATCGATCTTCTGCGCGGTGCCGGTTTTGCCGCCGGAGGAGTAGCCGTTGAGCTGGGCCGGCTTGCCGGTGCCGAAGAGGACCACGCCTTCCATCATCTTGCGCATCTGGGCGGCGGTCATCTCGGAGAGGACGCGATGGGCGCCAGGGGGAAGCGGGTTGGGCAGATCGCCGCCCTGCTTGAAGGGCACAGGCGTCTGCGGCGCGGCGGACTTCTGGGCATTGGCTCCGACCTGGCCGGGCAGCAGCACGTGAGGAGGAAGATAAATGCCTCCATTGGCGATGGTGGAGACCATGGAGACCAGTTGCACCGGGGTTACGCCCACCTCCTGGCCGATGGCGATGGACGCATAGGATGTTGTGCCCCACTTACTCGTGGGCTGTAAAAGGCCGCGCGTTTCGCCGGGCAGTTCCAGGCCGGTACGCGCGCCAAACCCAAAGCTGCGAATGAACTCGTAGAACTTGTCCTGTCCGATTTTCTGCGCCAACTTTACGGCGGCTACGTCGCTGGAGTGCTCGAGCGCTTCATGCACCGTGATCACACCGAAGTGGTCCGATTTGTCGTCGTGAATGATGCGGCCGGGGAGGGCCATTTGCCCGCCCTGGCAGTCGATCTTGTCGTCGGGCGTGACGACGTGCTGCTCGAGGGCGGCGGAGTACGTGACGAGCTTGAAGACCGAGCCGGGCTCGTAGACATCGCTGACGGCATGGTTCTTGAGGAGCGCGGGCGTGGTGTGGCGGGCCTGGTTGGGATCGAAGGTGGGGCGGATGGCGAGAGCCAGGATCTGGCCGGTGTGCACATCCTGGACCACCACGGTGCCGTTGGCCGCCTGGGTGCGCTCCATGGCCTTGTCGAGGGCGCGCTCGGCGAGGAACTGAATATTCTCGTCGATGGTGAGGACCAGGTTCTGGCCGGACTCCGGCTCGTGCTCGCTGGAACCCAGGACCTTGCGGCGTGCGTCCATGGCGGTGTACATACGGCCGGGAGCGCCGTGCAGCTGCGGCTCGTAGCGCTGCTCCAGGCCGCCTAGGCCGTTGTCGTCCGCGCCCACATAGCCGAGCACTTGCGCGGCGATCTGGTTGTCGGGATAGAAGCGCTGAAACTCCTTCTGCGAATAGACGCCCTTGATGTTCAGCGCGCGGACGCGATCGGCGACCTCGGGCGTGACGCGGCGGGCGATCCAGGCAAAGCTGTGACCGTTGGCCATGCGCTCGGCAATTTGCGCCTCGCCGGTGAGCGCGTCTTCGGGATCGGTGTGGACCACGGCGGCAAGGGCATGCGCGGAGTCCTGGATCCATGCGGGCTTCTGCTTGTCGTCGATTTCGCTGGGCACGGCATAGAACGAGTCCGCCTGCACCGTCATGGCGAGCTCGCGGAGGTTGCGGTCATAGAGCACGCCGCGTCGGGGAGCTACTTCAAAGGTACGCAACTGCTGCTTTTCGGCGCGCTCGACAAACTCCTTGTGGCGGACGATCTGCAACCAGAAGAGCCGTGCGCCAATGGCCAGCGACCAGAGGACGAAGAAGAGGCAGATGAGCCAGAAGCGGGCCCGCTTGAGAGGGATCACTTTGGCCGGGCTGTTGCGGTTGGATCGTGCGGGTAACTGCATGGGAAGGTGCTCCGCGGACGTTTTCAGCTACTAGCTGCTAACTGCTAGCTGCTAGCTGCTAGCTACTAGCTACTAGCTTCTAGCTATGTTCGGTCATATCATGAACCTATTCCCCTTTACTGCGAAAAGCGCCGCTCTCCACTCAAGGCTTCGTAGCTCGCACTCAAGGGCTAAGAGCTAGCAGCTAGAAGCTAGAAGCTGCCTTTCTTACTGGGCCGGCGCTGCCGGAGGGGTTACCTGGGCTAGCACGGGAGAGGTTGTGTCGGGACGAGCGCCGGGATGGATGACCTGTCCGGGAGTCGGCTCGGCAAGGCCCAACTGGCGAGCCATGGAGTCGATGCGGCCTGGCTGAGTAAGCTGTGCCTCGGCCAGGCGCAACTGGCGATTGTCTTCGCGCAACTGCTCGACGGCCTGCTTCTCGGCCTCTACGCGGTAGCCGCCTTCAATGGCGTAGAAATGCTGCAATCCGTAGACCATGACAAGGGAGAAGAGGATCGAAATGGCGGCGGAGAAGAGGCGCATCTCGCGCACCCGCACCGGGTCAGGGGCCTTGACCAGCCGCGAGTTGTCGAAGTGACGGACAAAGTGAAACTCCGGGGTGCGCACGCCGCGGCGGCGCAACGGCTGCAGTGCGAGCAGCTCGGAGTTACGCTCGCGAATGCGCTGCGCAAGGCTGAGGCCCGGTTCAAAGTAAGTTGTGGAGATTGCCGCCATGAATGACCCTCCGAGCTTCTAGCCTCTAGCTTCTAGCTTCTAGCTTCTAGCTGTTAGCTCCGCGTTGCTGCCGACTCGTCTCATTTGCTCCCCTACTGAACTCCCAACCCAGACCACGATTTCATCTTGCCCGACCTGCAAAGCTAGTAGCTTGAAGCTAGAAGCTAGCAGCTGTTCTTTCCGCGGCTCTTAGCTTGGCGCTGCGGGAGCGAGGATTGCGGCCCATCTCTTCTTCGCCCGCGGTGACCGGCTTGCGGGTAAGAATCTCCCAGATTCCCTTCTGTGCGCCATCCCGCAGGCTGTCTTTTGCGATACGATCTTCCAGTGAGTGAAAGCTGATGACGACCAGTCTTGCGGAGGGCTTAAGCAACTCAGGCGCGGCCTCAAGCAATGCCTTGATCTCATCTAACTCGCGGTTCACGAAGATACGGAGGGCCTGAAATGTGCGGGTCGCCGGATGAATGCGCTCTTGTTTCATTGCCGGGACGGCTTGAGTTACTAACCGGGCTAACTGCTCCGTGGTTGTAACTGGCCGTCCCCGAACAATGGCTCTGGCGATTCTCCGCGACCTCCTTTCCTCTCCGTACTCGTAAATGAGGTCGGCAAGCTCGCGCTCGTTCGCCTCATTCACCACTTGTGCGGCCGTCTGTCCCTGGCGCGTATCCATCCGCATATCCAGAAAACCAGAGGCCTGAAAACTGAATCCCCTGCGCGCTTCGTCGAACTGCAGGCTGCTTACTCCGAAATCCGCGAGCAATCCATCCACCGATGCCGGTTTCACATAACTCGAAATCGTGCTGAACGCTTCGTTGATCAGCGTTATCTTTGGCGCCTGACTACCTAACTCACTGCTCACTTGCTCGAGTTTTTTCCTGGCTAACTCCAGGGCCTCGGGGTCCCGGTCGAAAGCAATCAGATGGCCTTCCGCACCAAGCCGCCTAACAATCCCTTCGGCGTGGCCAGCCAACCCGAGGGTGCAGTCAACCACTGTGCCGCCTGCGCGCACATTGAGAAAATCGATCGCTGGTTGAAAAAGAACTGGGACATGCCGCTGATTCTCTGCCGTCATGTCCTCCCCCTGAGGGGTGTTTGCCGCTTAACTGTTCTGGCGGATAATGGCTGCCACCGATTTACGATCTTCCGCCGTCATCTCGTAACCGGGAAGGCGCTGTTCGAACTCCTTCTCGTTTTGAACTTCGAGGTACGTCAACTTGCCCAGCACCACAACCTCGGCGTCGAGCTTGCCCTTGTCGCGCAGTTTCTGAGGAAGCACAACGCGCGACTGGCTATCCATTTCGACCTGCTGACCGTAATAGCTGGTCAGGTTCAAATACTTTTCCACGGCGTCATCCATGCTGCTGTGCTCGGCCAGCACCTTTTCCTGCTTCTCCCAGGCCGGCAGCGGCCAGATCTGAGCGCTGACGCCATCGATCGAGGTGATGTAGAGCTGGGTTACGTTGGCTGCATCGAGCAGCGTCTTGAACCCAGAGGGGATTTTTAATCTCCCTTTTTCATCCACCTTGGCCGGATTGTTGCCTCGAAACACCGATCTGCCTCTTGCCCGTTCGCGGCCTAATTCCCATCCCCTGCCGCGACTGGTTCACTCGCCCTGAACTCTCCTGGCGCCGTTAGCCAGGCTGGTTCCTCAAAGTTTTTGGCGCCTTCTGTTTCTCGTGAAGCGAATCAAATGGGAGTAGTCTTGCTTCTGGGCCGGAAATTCGGACTGATTGCTGCCGTCTTTCCCAAAGCGCCTGGGCTCCACTGGACTCCATTTTGCTCCACCCGGCTCCACAGAAGTGATATTACAGCCGTTTTTGGTGCCGCGCCAAGGAAAAATGCGCGCCAATTGAGTGGAGATCGTGGTGTACTGTGGGAAATTCGTCTAATAGTCTAGGGAACTCTCTCAACCACAATATCTAGTGTTTACTTGTATGGTTCCACTACTGGACAGGTAGAGAGGGGCCGTGGTAAAGCGAATAAAAGGCGAATAGGGAGATTATTTCTTCGACGATCCTTTGCCCCGACCCAGTTTGCCGCGCTCCACAACCACCTTGAGCAGGTAGAGAAACACCATGATATTGGCCAGCAGCAGCCCGGAGCGGACCAGGGTGAGGTGGCGCACGATCTCGTAGACTTCAAACGGCAGAAAGGAACCGGTGATGATCAGGGTCATGTACTCGGCCCAGGTCTTCTCAAGATAGAGCCCGATGCCCTCGGTGAGCCCCAGTGCAGCATAGGCGAAGAGGCCCAGGCTGAAGCGGCGGATGAGCTTGTCGTTCACGATGGAGGCCCGGCCCAGGATGAAGTCGACGAAACGCGACTCGGGGCTGAAGTGCAGATGGTGGACCAGCCGGGCGAGCAAATCGCCCACATCCTTGTGCAGCAGGCGGCGAATGCCGACGCCGATGGCAATGAAGAGCAGCGCCTGCGCCAGCTTGAAGGCGGCAATGAGCATCAGCCACCGGTTATGGTGGCGCCTGCGGTTAGAGATGCGAGGTGGGGAGTCGATGATTTCCTTTGCCATGCGTCGCCCGCATGAAGCAGGCTCCTATCGATACGTTAACCGATGGAGGCGGGTTCACCCAATCGCGGGCCGATTGGAAGGGGTTGCGGGGCGGCTCCAGCGCCCGCTTTGGGGGCGTGGACAATATTGCCTGCATTGTTGATTCGGTCGAGATGGCGGGAGGGCGAAGGCATTGGGGCGGAATCCAAACGCAGGGCCGGGGCGTTGAAGGGATGTAGTCAATTTCCGACGGAGGTCGTACATCTCATGATTCGCAATCGCAACATTGTTCTGGCCGCAGTGGCCGCAATCACGTTTACCGTTTCTGCAGCATCCGCTCTGGCCCAGAAGGATCCCGATGTGGGCGGAGCGGCGATGTATCCGAGCAAGAACATTGTCGAGAACGCTCTCAACTCCCAGGACCACACCACGCTGGTGGCCGCGGTAAAGGCAGCGGGCCTGGTAGACACGCTGGAAGGCGCGGGGCCGTTCACCGTGTTTGCGCCCACCAACGAAGCCTTTGCCAAGCTGCCCGCGGGCACCGTGGACACGCTGCTGAAGCCGGAGAACAAGGATCAGCTGGTGAAGGTGCTGACGTATCACGTGGTGGCGGGCAGAGTCAGTTCCAAGGAACTCATCAGGATGATCAAGAAGAGCGGCGGCAAGGCGGAGCTGAAGACGGTTGCAGGCGGCACGCTGACCGCAACGTTGCAGATGGGCCACGTGGTTCTGACCGATGAGAAGGGCGGCACGGCGACGGTTACGATTGCCGATGTGTTGCAATCGAACGGCGTGATCCACGTGATCGATTCGGTTCTGCTTCCCAACTAAATTCAAGTTGCGTTACTTCAGCCGGGGAGAGTGGAGCTTCGCCCTCCGGAGCGCACGTCTGCTCTTCTTCGGCCGGTTTTTTTCCTTACGGACAGGGGTGGCTGCCGGAGGTGCTGGCGGTGGCCGCATCGGCTACTCGCACTATTGCTGGCTTTTATTGGATCTCTGGAAAGCCCGCGAAGGCCCGGGCCTAAAGGCCTCGATATTTGGCTATCTTTCAGGGGGTTAAAACCCCCTGCTCCCTCGGGATTTTTCGATCTACAACTGCAGTATTCGCCGTTCGTGAACGAACGCGGCCGCTCCCCTATTGCGGCGGCTTGGCCCCCTGGGCTCTCGGGCGATTCGCGGGAGGAGCGCCCTGGTTTGCATTGACGTCAGCCGCGGTGCAGGTGGAGCTCTTCCAGCGCCAATCGGTGGTCGATGTGGATGTGCCGGTCTTTCCATTCAGGGTGGTCTTGAGATTGGATGTGCTGACCATGTGGGTGGTGCCGTCGTAGGTGGTTGTGACGGTGCCCTTTGTCGCGGGCTTGCCGGTGCATTGCAGCGAGTAAGAGAAACCGGTGGGGCTCATGGCCAGCTTCCCGATGGTGCAGGACGGGTTCTGGTTGAGGGCGTGGATCCAGGTCTGGTTGTTCATGCAGAAGAGATTGGTTTTTCCTCCCCCCGCGCCGGGCTGCGTCGTGGCCGCCGCCCATTCCCCGGCCTTGAGGGGAAAGTTCTGCTGGGCCTGCACGCAGACGGCGCCGGACAGCAGCAGCACGGCCAGCGCAAGAACTGTTCCCCGCACAGATGAACTCATAGCAAACGATCCTCCTCGAAACCGATTGAGCAGAAATGCTCCTTCGCCCCTGGACCTGTTCATGCGCTGAACGGCAGATCAGCGAAAGGCAAAAGTACCACGAATATACGGGGCGGAAGTGGGCCTGTCCAGATGGATTACTTTTTCACGGTGAGCAGGGCGTCGCGGTCGAGGACGTTGCCATCGAGGATGAGGGCGGAGATGCGGCGGGCGTTCCAGATGTTGGCGGTGGGGTCGCCGTCGACAACGAGGAGATCGGCGCGGCGGCCGGGAGCGATGAGGCCGAGCTCATTCCAGCCGAACTGGAGGGCGTAGTTGTTGGTGGCGGCGGCAAGGGCCTCGCGGGGCGAAAGGCCGAGGCGCACCAGCATCTCAAGCTCGGTGTGCATGGAGATGCCGGGCATGGAGCCGCGGACGGGCGCGCCGGAGGCGGCCAGGTAATGAGGAAATGCGGCGAAGATGGTCTGGTTGATGCGCCAGAGGCGCAGGGCGGACTGGGCGGCCTTCTTGCGCTGGCCTTCTTCGAGGTAGCGCTGGGCTACGGCGGGCAGGTGGCGCGTCCATGGGGCAAGCGGGTAGATGAGTTCGCCGGTGGCGCGGTCAGGAGGGTCGAACATGTTGGCCGAATCAAGGAGGGCGGCGGCCGGCTCCTTCCACAGGTCGCGGTGGCCGGGGAGCTCGAGAAAGTAAGTGCTGAAGGTTGGCATGAGCGCGGCGTGGTGGGCGGCCAGGAACTGCGCGTAGGCGCGCAGATGGGGGTCGGTGGGAGGGAAGCGCTCGGAGTAGTCGTAGGCGGTGTTGGCGGCCGGGCCTTGCGGGTCCTCGACGAGAGGGCGCTGCAATTCGTCGGGAATGACGCCGAGTTCGTAGCGGCCCATGTGGGGGAGCACGTCGACACCGGCCTCGACGCCGACCTGGTAGGGGGTGGAAACGAACTCGCCGTAAGTGACCAGGCCCATCTGGTGAGCGTGGGCGACGATCCATTGCGAGCTGGCGGCGGTGAGGTCGTGGCCGAGAATCAGCACGCGCGTTCCAAGTTTGGCCGTGTCGGCGAGCTGGCGGGCGGTGTCGTCGGGGCTGAGCTCGACGGGGTGAGCGCCCTCATTGAGCTTTGCGGCCCATTCCGGGTGCTTGGCCAAGAGGCTCCAATTGTCGGTCGAGCCGATGGAGTCGGCAAGGTAGAGGTGGGGGGCGGGGTTGGCGGCGAGATCGACGACGCCGCGCTGGTAGTCGCTGACCGCAACCACAGTGGTGACGCCCAGGTAGAGATCGGCGCTGGCCTGGCCCTGGGAGTTCATGCCGGAGAAGCCGTCGACCAGGCCGGGGATGAGGAATTTGCCGGTGCAGTCGATGATGCGCGCGCCCTTGGGGATGGTAACGGCGAGGCGCGAGCCGACCTCGCTGACGCGGCCGTCGCGGATAATGACAATCGCGTCCTGAAGGTCTTTTGCGGAGCGGCCCCACTCGGTGACGTCGACCACGGTTCCACCGGCGAGAACCAGGGGAGCCGGAGTAGAGACCGGGGCCTGCGGCCAGGCCAGCACCGCGGCCAGAGCCAGTCCCCACAACCCCACGGCAAGGTCCCGAGTCATTCGCATAGAGGAATAGGTCTTTCGAGGATTGTCGCACAAAGGTTCAGGGCAACCCATGAAACAGAAGCACCTGAACCGAATTGAAACCACCGGCTGGGATCCAGACTCCAAGATCTGCCCCCGGCCACGCTTAGCTGGCGACCAGCGTGGCGCGGCGGCGGTGCGCGAGGAGCGGCAACACCTGGGCCAGCGCGGCATCGACGGTGAGGCCGTATTTGGCGCGCAGATCGTCGATCTTGCCGTGCTCGATGAACTGGTCGGGCCAGCCAATGCGAACGACCGGGACCTGGCTTCCCATCTCCTCGAGGGCTTCCATGACCGCGGAGCCGAAGCCGCCCATCTTGACGTGATCTTCAAAGGTGACAAAGGCGGCCACGCGGCCGGCATAAGTCTCGAGCAGGTCGCGATCGATGGGCTTGACGAAGCGGGGATTGATGACCGCGGCGGAGTAGCCGTCGCGATCGAGGCGCGCGCCCAGTTCGCGGGCCAGCGCGGTCATGGGGCCAAGGCCGAGGATGGCCACGTCGGAGCCGTCTTCGAGCACTTCAGCCTTGCCCACGGCGAGCACCTTTGCCTCGGGCTTGCGGGCGACGCCGGCCACCACGCCGCGCGGATAGCGAATGGCGCTGGGGCCGGGAAGCTGGACGGCGGTCTTCATCATGTCGGCCAGCTCGTCTTCATCCTTGGGCGACATCAGCACGATTCCCGGAATGCCGCGCAGGTAGGCGATGTCGAAGAGGCCGTGATGGGTGGGACCGTCGTCGCCGGAAAGGCCGGCGCGGTCCATGCAGAAGACGACCGGGAGTTTCTGCAGGCAGACGTCGTGGACGATGGGATCGAAAGCGCGCTGGAGGAAGGTGGAATAGATGGCGCAGACGGGCCGGTAGCCACGCGTGGCCATGCCGGCAGCAAAGACTACAGCATGCTCCTCGGCGATGCCCACATCGAAGTAGCGCTTGGGGTGGTGGGGGCGGAAGAGGTCGAGGCCGGTGCCGTTGGGCATGGCGGCGGTGATGGCGACGATGCGGTCGTTCTGATTGGCGAGTTCGACCAGCGTGTTGGCAAAGACTTCGGCGTAGGTGGGCAGGCCGGCGGGCTTGGTGTTGCCGGTGTCGGGATCGTAGGGGCCGAGGCCGTGGAACTTCTTCTGGCCGTCGAGGGCGGGCTGATAGCCGCGGCCCTTCTGCGTGAGCACATGCAGGAGCACGGGGTGATCGGCGGCCTTGAGGAACTTGAACGTGTCGACCAGCAGAGGCAGGTTATGGCCGTCGATGGGGCCGAAGTATTCGAGTCCGAATTCTTCGAAGAGGATGGAGGGCCAAAGCATGCTCTTGGCGGCCTCTTCGGCGCGTCGGGCCAGGGTGACGGCGGTCCTGCCGCCGATCTTCTCGACGATGCGCTTGGCCGACTCGTGGAGGTTTTGATAGTGCTCGTTGGTGACGATCTTGTGGAAGTAGCGGGCGATGGCGCCGACGTTGCGGTCGATGGACCACTCGTTGTCGTTGAGGACGATGATCAGGCGCCTGGTCTGCTCGCCGATGTTGTTGAGGGCCTCGAAGGAGATTCCATTGGTGAAGGCGGCATCGCCGGCGACGGCGATGACGTGCTCCTTGCCGCCGGAAAGGTCGCGGGCTACGGCCATGCCCAGTGCGGCGGAGAGCGCGGTGCCGGCGTGGCCCGCTCCGAAGCAATCGTGCTCGCTCTCGGTGCGGAGCATGAAGCCGTTGAGGCCTCCGGGCTGGCGGATGGTGGCGAAGCGGTCGAGGCGGCCGGTGAGAATCTTGTGGATGTAAGCCTGGTGGCTGACGTCGAAGAGCAGCTTGTCCTCGGGGGTGTTAAAGACCGTGTGCAGGGCCAGCGTGAGTTCGACAACGCCGAGGTTCGGCCCAAGGTGGCCACCGGTTTTGGACAGCGTCTGGATTAGATAGGCGCGGATCTCCTCCGCCAGATCGGCCATCTGCGCAAAACTCAGGCGCTTGAGGTCGGCAGGCGAGTGGATGGTCTCCAGCAATGCTCCCATGGTCTTCCTTCTCCCGCAGGCGGGCCGGGTCCCAACAAAAAAGCCCCCTGGTATCGACGGGGCCGGCATTGGCTTGTCCATTCAGCACGAACCACCCGAATCGAAAACGGGGACCATTCTTCCGGTCAGCCGCTGTATCCGGCGTGGCGGGCAACGCACCGCATCCTTACAAGTATATCAACCGGGCGGTTCGTTGACCCTGCGCATGATTTGACGCAATCAAGCGGGGGGCGGTTGCGCGCAGGAGCCGGGACGCCCATTCGCGCCAAAAGCGGAAGCCAGGGTTGTAGGATGGCGGTGTAGGGAGCAACGGGAGGAAAGCAACGTGCGCAAGAATGCACAGGCAATTCTGGCGGGAATTCTGGCCATGGGGCTGGGCGGCGTTACGATGGCTCACGGGCAACTGCCGGAGCCGGGCAGCACGGCTTCGAGCGCGCCCAATCCGCTCTCCGACACGACGGTCAAGCCGGGCAAGATGGTGCTCTTCGACCTGGAGGCGCGGTTTGCCAAAGACGTGCTGGAGCGCGGCGGAGCAGCCTTTGCCGACTGGTTTGCCGAGGATGGCGTGGCGCTGGGCAACGGCTCGGCGCCGCAGATCGGCAAGGTGGCGATCGTGAAGTCCGCGAGCTGGTCGCCCAAGGACTACCAACTCACCTGGACGCCCACGGACGCCGTGATGGGCCCCTCCGGCGACATGGGCTACACCTGGGGCCACTTCGAAGGACACAGCAAGGACGCGAACGGGAATCCGGTGACCACCAGCGGACGGTACATGACGATCTGGCGCAAACAGGCGGACGGCACCTGGAAGGTGGTTCTGGATGCGGGCAGCAACGAGCCGGCGGCGGCGGGAGACTGCTGCAAGGTGACGACGGGTCCGTGAGAATCTGTCGAAGAACCGAGATCGAAGAAGGCTGGTTGGGGTGGCGAAGCCGGCGGGTCTCCCACCCATTCGCGATCGGTTACGAGAAGCGGGCTCTTCGACTCCACTTCGTTTCGCTCAGATGGATGGGGCACCAGCGTTTGTGGCGGGTTGACAGCGGGCGATTCCAGTTGTTGGACAGGCTGTGAGGGAGCACGGGGCTGCGTTCGCGGCAGATTCAAACGCCGAACGGAATCGGCCAGGCCTGCGGCATGGGTAATCCTTGGCGGTAACTTTCCGGCCTGGATTACGGGTCTCCAAAGTAATGGTTTGGCGAGCGTTAAACCTGATTTTTGAAATACTTAGGTCGTAATCTACAATTACAAGAACTCCCACCTTTGCGGCAGAGTCAACTGCATCCGGATGGCCGATAATTGCGGAGGGTGATCGTGTATCCAATCGGCGCAGCGCAGGGTCAACTTCTCACGGATCACCGAGCAGCGTATGGAATTTGAGTTCTTTGACCGCAATCCCGACCCTGCCCTGGATGAACTGACTGAGCTTGCCGCCGTATTATGCGACGCCGACTTCGGCTACATCGGCTGGATGGACTTCCACCGGCTGTGGTTCAAGGCGCGATTTGGATTCAAGGCCACGGAGCAGCCGCGGTCGACCACCGCCTGCCAATGGCTGCTGCAAAGCGGTCAGCCCCTGCTGATCATCGATGCCGGGCGCGATCCGCGCTATCCGCCCACAGGCATACCGCTGATCGGGGCCAAGGCCTGCCGCTCGTATGCAGGAGTGCCGCTGATCTCCAGCGCGCAGCAGGTGATCGGGACGCTGGCCGTATTGGCACAGGAGCCCGGCCGCTTCAACCAGCAGCACATCTGGTTTCTTCAAATCCTGAGCCGGCAGGTGGTGACGCGGCTGGAATTCTATGCCTGCATCGTGGCCCAGGAGCAGGCGCAGCGCGCCCGGCAACGGACCGAGCGGGCGCTGGACACGGAGCGCTGTTTTGTGGCAGCTACGCTGGATTCGGTGCCTGCGCTGGTTGCCGTCCTGGATACGGCGGGACGAACGGTGCGGTTGAATCACTCGTGCACGCAACTGACCGGCCTGAGCCTGGCCGATGCAGTGGGGCGGCCCTTTGTGGGGGATGTGCTGGAGCCGGACGATCGGGCATGGGCCGCGGCCAAGCTGCGCGACGCTGCCGACGGACAGGTGTCAGGGCCGCACGAAACCGCCTGGAGAGTGGTCGGCGGACCCAGCCGGCGGGTGAGCTGGACGCTGCGTCCGCTGCAGGGGCCCAATGGGGAGATCCAGTACCTGATCGTGAGCGGCCAGGACGTGACCGACCAGCGGCAGGTGGAGATGGCGCTGCACTCCAGCGAAGCGCGCTACCGGGAGTTGGTGGAGAACTCGCTGGGCTTCTTGTTTACCTGCTCGCAGGAGGGACGGCTGACTTCGCTGAATGCCTTCACCGCGGAGACGCTGGGCTACCGCGCCGAGGCATTGATGGGCCGCTTTGTTTCGGAGCTTCTGGATGCGACCGGCCTGGCCGCATTTCAGGATTGCCTGCGCGCGCTGGAGAAGCAGGAAGAGTGGCAGGGTGCGCTTACTCTGCGCCGCGGCGACGGCGTGTATCGCCGCATTGCCTGCCGCAGCCGCCGCATGCAACTGCCCGGCGAGCAGCCCTTCATCCTGGTGCACGGCACCGACGTGACGGAGCAGCACGAGGCCGAGCAGGCGCTGCACCTGGCTACGCGGCAGCGCGAGCTGATTCTGGAATCGGTGGGAGACGGCATCTACGGAATCGATCTCGAAGGCAAGATCACCTTCATCAACGTGGCCGGAGCGCACGCGCTGGGCTACTTGCCGGAACAGTTGACGGGCCGCGACGTGCACGAGGTGATCCACCACAGCCACGCCGACGGCACGCCTTACTCAAAGTCAACGAACCCCATTTTGCAGGCGCTTCGCCGATCGGAACCGATCCGCATGCGGGACGAGGCGTTCTGGCGCCGGGACGGGACCTCGTTCCAGGTGGAATACAGCGCCAACCCAATCATGGAAGATGGGCGCATCTCGGGCCTGGTGGTTGCTTTCCAGGATGTGACCGAGCGGCGTCGGCTGGAGCACATGAAAGATGAGTTCATCTCGACGGTGAGCCACGAGCTGCGCACGCCGCTCACCTCGCTGCGCGCATCGCTGGGGCTGATCTACTCCGGGGCGCTGGACAAGCGGCCGGAGAAACAGCGGCAGATGGTGGAGTTGGCCATCGGCAACAGCGACAGGCTGATCCGGCTGGTGAACGACATTCTCGACTTCGACAAGGTGGAGCGGGGAATTCTGCCGCTGTACCGGCAGCCTGTCGAGGCGATCGATCTGCTGCGCCGGGCCGCCGACGTGGCCTGGAATGCAGCCAGCCAGGCACACATCGGCGTGCGCGCGGAGGCTCCGCCGGCGAAGGTGCTGGCCGATGAAGAGCGCATTCTGCAGGTGCTCAACGAACTGGTGACGAACGCGATCAAGTTTTCGCGGCCGGAGACGGCCATCCGGCTGAGTGCGGAACCGCGCGCCGAGGACAGCAGAGGGCCGGATGAGGTGATCTTCACCGTTGAAGACCAGGGCCGAGGCATCTCCGCGGAGAAGCTGGAGCGCATCTTCAACCGGTTCCAGCAGGGCGACGCCTCCGACTCGCGTGCGCTGGGCGGCACAGGGCTGGGACTGGCTCTCTGCCGCAGCATCGTGGAACAGCACGGCGGGCGCATCTGGGCGGAGAGCACGCCGGGGCAAGGCAGCCGGTTCCGGTTCACGCTGCCGGCGGCGCCGAAGAGCGCTCAGTAAAGCTCGACGATCGCCTCGTAGGCATCGCCGAGTTTGTAGCGCCGCGATTTTTTCGATGGGTTCGTGACTTCGAGAAAGCCCGCTGCAACCCAATGCTGGCACACAAGTGCCGCACCGCGAGGCTTGAGGCCGAAGAGTTCTGCAATCTGCCGGGCCGCAATTTCACGGGACTCCTGAAAAAGAGTCAGGGCTCGCCGCTGCCGGGCGTCGAGCGTGCGCAACAGCACGGCCCGATCTTTCCCTCCCATTGCCGCCGCATGGCGCGCTTGCGCCCGCACTTTCTCAAACGCATCTGCCATTCCTGCGACGAAATATGCGACCCATTGCGAGATATCGGTTTCCGCGCGTCCCAGGTAGTAATTGTGCGAAGGCCCCAAAGTCAGCGCCGCGTAGTATTCCTTCAGTCCGCGCGCGTAGTACTCCTCCAGCGAATAAAGTCCCTTCAGACCGTAACCGCCGCGATGCAGAATCAGGGTCGTCAACAAGCGCGCCGTGCGGCCATTGCCGTCGTAGTAGGGATGAATGGTGGCAAACTGGTAGTGTGCAATGGCCGCCTTGAGGGGCGGCGGCAGCCCATCCTCCCTGTTCAACCACTCCATCAGTTGCCCCATCAGGGACGGCACATCCTTGGCCTCCGGCGGCAAATAGACCATGGCATTCGAGCCGCTGTCGCGAATGACATTCTGTCCGTCGCGGTAGGGCGAGGGCCTGACGCGCTTCTTGCCCCGGCCCATCACAAGCGCGTGCAGCCTCATGACCGATGCTTCGTCCACTGCTCGCGGCAGCTTGGCCAGCCGCTCCACTTCGTCGAGAGCGGCATAATAGCCTTTCACTTCGTCGCGATCGCGCTCCCTGCCTGGAACATGGCGGCTTTCGCCGATCACGCCGGCCACCTGTTCCCGCGTCAGCCGGTTTCCCTCGATGGTAGTGGAATAGTGTGTGGACAAAAGCCGAGCCGACTCGCGCAGATTTGCAAGGACGCGCGGCGTAATCGGCAAATCGACAATTGCCTGCCTCACTGCCTCGACGCGCATCAGCCCCATGGCAATCTCCGGCGTGATGGTGAAGATCGGAGAGAATCCTTCCTGCCTCGACTTTGCCATTGGCCACTCCGGGTGCATTGGGCGCTGCGAATAAGATACCGTTAGTATGCCGTTATTATACCTATAAATTGCCGATAAATTACGCGCCGCCGCGCACAAATTCTGACAGGCCAGGAAGTGCCGGCAGGCAAGCGGCCGCTGATCCACATCGTTTATGATCCTTCAAAGACTCTTTCGATGCCAAACCTTCTGCAAGGCGCCAAGGCGGCGCGCCAATTCGAGATTCCCGGCGAACTCGCCGCCATTGCGCCCTACGGCAGCGGCCACATCAACGACACGTTCTGCGCCGTCTTCCATGAGGGGGGCGCGCCGGTGCGGTACATCCTGCAAAGGATCAACACCGGGATCTTCAAGAACCCGTCCGCGCTGATGGAGAACATTGAGCGCGTGACGGCGCACCTGGCTGCGCGACTGGCCGGCGAGCCCGACCTCGCCAGGCGCGTGCTGCGGTTGATTCCCGCGCGCGACGGGCGGCGCTGGACTATAGATGCGGAGGGCGGATGCTGGCGCACCTATCGCTTCATTGAAGGCGCTCGCACCTACGATGCCGTGGAATCCACCGAGCAGGCGTTCCAGGCAGGACAGGCCTTCGGACGGTTCCAGCAACTGCTCGCCGATCTGCCTGCGCCGCGGCTGCACGACACGATCCCCGATTTTCATCACACGCCAAAGCGATTCGCGGCCTTCGAGCGCGCGGTTGCCGCGGACACGGTGGGGCGCGCGAAGGACGCCCGCGCCGAGATCGACTTCGCATTTGCACATCAGTCGATGGCCGGCGTGCTGCTCGATGCAGGCCTGCCGGAGCGGGTGACGCACAATGACACCAAGTTCAACAACGTGATGCTGGACGACGCGAGCGGCGAAGGCATCTGCGTCATCGATCTCGATACGGTGATGCCGGGTCTGGCGCTCTACGACTTCGGCGACATGGTGCGCACCACCACCAGCCCGGCGATGGAAGACGAGCGGGACCTGAACAAGGTGACCATGCAGTTTCCCATGTTCGAGGCGCTGACGCGCGGCTACCTGAGCGCGGCGGGAAGCTTTCTGACAAAAGAGGAGAAGGAACTGCTGGTTTTCTCAGGCAAACTGATCACCTTCGAGATCGGCATCCGCTTTCTGACCGACTTCCTGGCGGGCGACACCTACTTCAAGGTGCATCGCGAGGGGCACAATCTCGATCGCTGCCGGACGCAGTTCAAGCTGGTGGAGTCGATTGAGCAGCAGGAAGACAGAATGAGCCGGCTGGTCAGCGAGTTTGTCGCAGGGTGAGCATTGCAAGGCGCACGAGCGTAAGCAAGAGCACGGCCAGTGTGAGCCACGCGAACCAGTCGCCCAACAAAAGATAGAGCGTGCGGTCGTGCATTGCGGGCACATTCGCGATGAGCATGGCAAACGGGGCTGAATCGCTTCGAGTTTCGGCCACGATGCGGCCGCGGTTGTCGCTCACGGTGAGGTAGCCGCCGCGGGCTGCGCGCGCCATGGCGAATCCGCTCTCCACGCCGCGCATGATGGCCATGTGGCCGTGGAAGAGACGGTCCACGGTGAAGTCCCACGCGGGCACCAGCATCAGGCCCACGCCCGCCTGGCCGTATTGGCGCGAGAGCGGAGTGAAGTCCATGTCCTTGCAGATGGCCACGCCCCATGTGCCGTTAGGCCGGGTCAGCGTGGTCAGGGTTGTGCCCGGCGTAAAGATCGATTCGAAGGGCGGCAGCAGGTGGTGCTTGGCGTACGTCAACACCTGCGCCTTCTGCGGGTAGACACGCGCCTCATTGTGCTTGAACTGCGTCGAGTCGTGGGCTATGCCGACGACAATCGTGGTCTTTGTCCCGCCGGCCAGAGGCTGGAAGATTTGGTCGGTGCCTGCTGTATTGGGATCGACGACTTCGCCGAGGTTTTCGGGCAGCACAATCACCTGCGCGCCGCGCACGGCCAGCGATTCCGCGCGGGCCGCATATTCCTTGAGTTCCCCTTCCGTCTCGGCGCCGGGAGCGGCCATATGGGAATAGACCGGTAGATCCGAAGCCACGAGCCCCACCCTGACCACATGGCCCGGCGGAGGCGGCAATGCGAGTCGCACCGCACCAAAGACGAGGACCGCGACAAGTATAGCGAAGGTGGCAGCGACGATGCGCATGGCCTGGCGTGGCTGCGCGGCGCGGAGTTGAAGGCCGATGGCGAGCGCGGACGAAAAGGCGAGGAGCAGGAAGCTGATGGCCCAGGGCCCCGTGATCGATGCCAGTTGCAGAAAGGGGAGGAATTTGAGCTGCGTATAGGAGAGGCTGGCGGCGGTGCCGTGCGGAGAGGTGAGATTGAAGATGTATTCGAACGAGACCCACACCGCGGGGAAGGCTACGAGCGCGCTCCACGGAGCGCTGCGGCGCAGCAACGCGCGGTAGAGCAGCACGGCAAGGGCAAACACCAGCGCCGGAACGGCGAGGATTTCGATGCGGAAGGCGAGCGGCAGGTGCAACGCGGCGGTGTAATAGTGCCAGAAGCTGAGGCTGCCCGCGGCCCACGCGAGGAATGCCGTGAGGCCCGCTGCCCACCACGAACTGCGCGCGGCAAACAGCAGCACAGGGAGGGGCGCGAACCACATGAGCGGCCACGTCGGGAATAGACCGGCGCCGAACCAGACGAGAATCGCAGTGGCCGCCAGGGCAACCAGGGCGATGGCGATGCGCCGGGGTTCAATTGCAAAGGGCATGGACATACCTCCGGAAGGAGCGGCGATAGAGGGCGCGAAACTGGGTTGGTGTAGCGTCCATGCGGCCGCCGAGGTAAAGCAGGATGAGGCCGTGGGAGAGAGCGCCCATCTCGAAGACGATCTCCCACGGGTCGCCCTTGCGGAATAGGCCGTCGTTCATGCCTTCCCTGAGCGCTTCGACCATTAGATTCGCGGTGGGCGAGCGGCCGGCTTTGAAGTCGCGGGGGTAGCGGCGGGCGCCTTGGCGGGGTTTGAGGAACATCAGTTCGAAGAGGCGGGGATTTTCGAGGGCGTGGTCGAGGTAGATTTCGCCCATCTTCGCCAGGCGCTGCTCAACACTTCCGTTGAAGCGCATGCGCTTGAGGCGCGCGGCCAGCTCCTCGAAGCCCCGGTCGGCCACGGCGTTGAGCAAGCCTGCACGATCGGGAAAATGGCGATAGATGGCCATGGGCGTGATGCCTACTGCGCCGGCGACGCGGCGCATGGTGACGGCCTCGGCGCCTTCCTTGTCGAGCAGGCGGCGAGCGGCGGCGGCGATCTTGTCTTCGGTGGGTCTGGCGGTCATGTATACAGTGTATACATCCGATTCCGAAAAGGCGCAATAGGAAAATGCTCCCGGTCGAGGGCAGGCCGCGGATTTCCGGACGGGCAAAGTCCGGAGAGCCCGCGCCGTCGCTGTTGCTCGCAGGCACACTCCAGCGGCCGGCGGAAATTGACATTCCCATCGCCGCGCCATGAGACAATGCCATCGGCGGCTCTTCCCGAGACAATCCCACAGCCGCCGGACATGATCAGCCATGGCATTGACCTCCCGCATTCCCGACCTGCTTCTGGGCCGTCCGCTCGCCACCAGTGAGGAGCGCGCCGAGCACATCGGCCCCATCGCCGGCATTCCGGTCTTCGGCCTGGACGCTCTCAGCTCGGCGGCGTACGGCCCGGAGGCGGCGCTTACGCTGCTGATCCCGCTGGGCGTTCTGGGCGTGCACTACATTGTGCCGGTGAGCGCGGCCATCGTGGTGCTGTTGACGATTGTTTACTTCAGCTACCGGCAGACCATCGACGCGTATCCACACGGCGGCGGGTCGTACACGGTGGCTTCGCAGAACCTGGGCGAGGGCGCGGGGCTGCTGGCCGCGGCGGCGCTGATGATCGACTACATTCTCACCGCCGCGGTGGGCATCTCGGCGGGCGTGGGCGCGCTGATCTCGGCCGCGCCGGGCTTGCAGCCGTACACGCTGCGACTGTGCCTTGGCGTGCTGCTGCTTCTCACGCTGGTGAACATGCGCGGGGTGCACGACACGGGCGTGGTGTTCATGATTCCCACGTACCTGTTTACGGTCACGCTGCTGATTGTGATTGGGGTGGGCGGGTGGCAGGTGCTGCACACGGGCGGGCACCCGCAGCCGGTGGCGCCCATGCCGGCCATGCCGCTGGCGACGGCGGCCTTCAGCTGGTGGCTCATTCTCAAAGTCTTTTCTTCCGGTTGCACGGCGATGACCGGGGTTGAGGCGGTGAGCAACGGGGTGATGGCCTTCCGCGACGACACGCGCAAGAACGCGAAGATCACGCTGACCATCATCATCATGCTGCTGGCCGTGCTGCTGGCCGGCATCGCGCTGCTTTGCCGCGCATACGGCATCGCCGCCACCGACCCCAACGGGCCGGGTTACGAGAGCGTGCTCTCGATGCTGACGCGCGCGGTGATGGGGCACGGATGGTTCTACTACCTGACCATCGCCTCGGTGCTGCTGGTGCTGGCGCTCTCCGCCAACACCGCCTTCGCGGATTTTCCGCGGCTGACACGCGCCATCGCCCTGGACAACTACATGCCGCACGTTTTTATGCTGCGCGGGCGGCGGCTGCTCTACTCGTGGGGAATTTATGTGCTGGTGGGCCTGACGGCGCTGCTGCTGATCGCCTTTGGCGGGATCACAGACCGGCTGATTCCGCTGTACGCGATCGGGGCATTCATGGCGTTCACGCTTTCGCAGGCGGGGATGGTGATGCACTGGAAGCGCCGGGGCAAGTCGCGGGCGCGCATGTTTCTCAACGGCCTGGGCGCGCTGGCCACCGGCATCACCACGGTGGTGGTACTGGTGGCCAAGTTTGTCGAAGGCGCATGGATTACCGCGCTGCTGATTGCGTTGATGATCGTGTTCATGCTCAAGGTGAAGCGCCACTATGTGCGCGTGGCCCGCGAGACCGATCTCGACCGGCCCATTGTTCCCGCGGAGGTGACCGAGCCGATCGTGATTCTTCCCCTCGACCGCTGGAGCCGCATTTCGGAGGAGGCGCTGTGCTTTGCGCTGGGCATGTCGAACGATATTCGCTGCCTGCATGTGCAGACCGCCGAAGAGCCGGACGAGATCTGCAAGGACTGGGAGCGGGATGTGGCGTCGCCACTGCGCGCGGCAGGCAAGTGCGTTCCCAAACTCGAGATTCTGCAATCGCCGTATCGCTATGTGCTGACGCCGGTGATCGATTACATTCTGAAGGCGGAGCAGGAGTCGAAATTCCACAAGATCTGCGTGCTGGTGCCGGAACTGGTGGTGTGCCATTGGTGGGAAAACCTGCTGCACAACCGGCGCGCGGACCTGCTGAAGGTGATTCTTCTGATGCGCGGGAACCGGCGGATTGTGGTGATCAATATTCCCTGGTATCTGGAGCGGGGCTGAACTGCCGGGCGCGGGGCCAGGTTACGCGCCGGGAGTTTTTTCGGGTGGTTGATTCCCTTCCCTCCCCCGGAACGGTCAAAATGGTGAGTGGGACCTCTGAAAGCTCAGAATCGGAAAACCCAGGTTGCAGCGGGCGGGATGCACGGCTCACCGGGGATCCTTGCCCGGCGAGCGAGGTGGGGGCGTTTTTCGCCGATTCCGGCGGCTGTTCTGTTCCTTTTGGTCTCATTCGTCTCGGCCCAGGAACCGACCGAGCCGCAGAGCGCGGCGGCCTCTGGGTCATCGCGCGTAGCCGTCCATGGCGTGGTGCGCAACGCGGCGACTGGAGCACCACTGGCGCGGGCGCTGGTGCAGATTGAGGGAGACGCGGAGACCGGCACCCTCACCGACGGGGAGGGCCAGTTTGAGATTCCCGCCGTGCCTACGGGGCCGCAGACGATCCGTGTGGTCAAACCGGGGTTTCGCGATCGTCCGTATGCCAGCGAAGACGCGGGCCTGAATGCCGAAGGCCCGGCGCACAGCGTAATGGTGGCGGCGGAGATGCCGGCGTTGGAATTCACGCTCGATCCCAACTGCGCGATACACGGGCGCATTGAGCTGTCGACGGGCGACCCGGCCGACGGGATACCCATCAACCTGCTGAAACGGGCGGTGCGGTCAGGCCGCGCCATCTGGCTGCAGGAGGCCATGACGCGGACGATGGGGGACGGGGGCTACCGGTTCGGCGGGCTGCCCGACGGCACCTACGTTGTGTACACGCAGCCGGCCCTGGAGAGCGAGCCGGCGGTGAGCGTGGTGGCGATGGGGAGTGCGGCCAACGTGGCGCGCAACGGCTACCCCAGCGTGTTTTATCCCGATGCGCGGGATCTGAACGGGGCGCAGCGGATCCGGGTGGCGGGCGGGGCGCAGGCGGAGGCCAATTTTTCGCTTCCGCTGGAGCCGTTTTATCCGGTGACGACGGCCAGCAGTGCGCAGAGCGGCCGACGCGACGCGGGAAGCTCCTCGCAGGCTGGGAGCTACACGGCGGTGGTGAGCGACGCCGCGGGCCATATGCTGCCCTACACCGCGCAGTACGACGACTCCACCCGCAGCCTGCAGGCCAACCTGCCCGACGGAACCTATGTGCTGACGGTGCGCGGCAATCAGGGTTCGCCATTCCTGGGGGATTTCTCGACCGGCTCCGGCAGGGGCGGGCGGGCAGGAATCGTTGCCGGGTCAGTGGAGTTCACCGTGGCCGGGCACCCGGTGACCGGGCTGCGCATCCCGATGGGACCGCCCCAGGCTGCCAGCATTCACCTGCGCCTGGTTCACAACGCCGAGGGCAATGTCAGCGGGGCATTCGCCGTCAACAACGCGGCCGAACTCGTAAACCTGAACATCGACATTGCCGACGGCATCCCGCAAAGCAGCTTCGACAGCATCTGGTCGATGGACAACGGGCCGGAGTCGATCACCTTCACCGCGCAGCCGGGCGCGTACTGGCTGAGCGCCTACCTGGGGCGCAAGGACGTGTGTGCGGGTCCTTTCACGGCCGGAGGCCTGAACCTGGCGCGCGAACCGCTGGCGATAAGCCTGGCCAGCCCGCCGCCACCGATGGAACTGACGCTGAGCGACGACTGCGCCACGCTGGCATTGTCGCTGCCGCCGGGACTGGCCACCTTCCTGCCGGGAGAAGAGCCCTTCTACACCGTCTACGTGGTGCCGGACTTCGACACCGTGGCGGATGTGCCGCCCATGACCGTGCATCCATCGTCGGGGCCGACCCTGACCATTGACGGGCTCACGCCGGGGAGCTACCACATCTACACGTTCGACAAGCCCGTGCACCTGGAGTACCGCAATCCGGCGGTTATGGCCGCGCTGGGGGTTGCGGGACAGCAGGTGACGCTGTCGGCGGGGATGACCGGAACTCTGATGCTGGAGGTGCCGGAGCGGTGATGGCGAGATTGTTGGCCGCAAGAAAAATCGGATTCGTCGGTGAACGTCTCGGGATGCTTCGTTGCGGGGCTAGAGAGGTTGCGGAAAAGCGTCCGATATGGGTAAGAAACGGGAGAAGCTTCCCACGGGGGCTAAAGCCCCGGCTCTTTTTTCTGACATTTACAGCACGACTAAAGTCGCGCCCTTTCAAAGCGGCGGCTTTAGTCGTTGCCTCGTTGCTGTTGACGTTTGCGGCTGTCCCCGGTCTGGCTCAATCATCCATTCGCGCTTCATCGCCCAGCGGGCTCTACCGGATTGCCGGGACGGTGGTGAATGCGGCGACCGGGGAGCCGATCCGGCACGCGGCGGTGGCGGCGCTGTCTGAGGAGGACAGCCACACCATTGCGGCGGTGGAGTCGGATGGCGAAGGGCGCTTCTCGCTGGAGCGGCTGCCCGCGGCCAAGTACCAGCTGACGGCATCGAAACGCGGATTCCGGACGGCCTTCTACGACGAACACGACGAGTACAACTCGGCGATCGTGACGGGGCCGGGGCTGAACACCGAGAGCCTGACTTTCCGGCTGGTTCCGGGGGGCGTGGTGCGCGGGGTGGTGACGACCGACGGGGGCGACCCGGTGGAGGGGGCGCGGGTGATGCTCTTCCGCAAGTCTCGCGATGGCAAACCGGGCGGGCGAATCGCACAATCCGACACCGCCTCGACCGATGACACGGGCTCCTACGAGTTCGACAGCCTTACGGCGGGCGAGTACCTGCTGGCCGTGACCGCGGAACCATGGTATGCGCTGCATGGTTCCGGCCAGCGTGCGCGCCGGCAGGCCGATGCCGCTGACGGCAGCAACGGGGACCCTGCCGCCGCGCTGGACGTGGCCTACCCGGTGACCTATTACGACTCGACTACGGACGAAGGATCGGCCACCCGCATTGAACTCGGCGGAGGCAGGCGCGTGGAGGCCGACATCACCTTGCACGCCACGCCGGCGCTGCACATCCAGGTGGAGACGCCGCGCAAGCCGGATGGGTCGATTGCGCGCGCGGAGCTGCGCCAGACGGTCTTCGGCACGGTGGTGGCAGCGGAGAGCGCGGGGTTTCTGGATGCGATGCAGACGGGAACGACGGAGTTCAACGGCGTGGCTCCCGGACACTACCAACTGGCGCAGGGCGATCCGCCGCGCGTTGTGGAGCTGGACGCCAACACCAGCCAGCAGGTGGATCCGACCCTGGGTACGGCGACCGTTTCGGTCCACGGATCGCTGCAAAGAGCCGTGGGCGGGCCGTTTGCCGACGACTGTACTCTCACGCTCGATTCTGCCGACCCGGCGCGCCGCCAGAGCCCCATCTCGACGGTCTGCATCCGGGGCTCGTTCAGCTTTCCGACGGTGCCCTCGGGCCGGTGGCAACTGCTGGCCGAGAGCGGCGGGGCACTGTTGCCAATCGCTTCAATTACCTCGGGTGGGCGTACCCATCGAGGCAACCTGATTACCGTGCAGGATCGAGCGCTCACGCTGGGAGTGGCGATCAGCGAGGGCGCCACACGGGTGACGGGCTTTGCGAAGAGGGCCGGCAAGGGGGTGGCCGGCGCGATGGTGGTGCTGGTGCCCAAGGATATGACGTCGATGGACGGGCTGGCGCGGCGCGACCAATCCGACTCCGACGGCAGCTTTTCGATGCGCGATGTGGTGCCCGGGGATTACACGCTGGTGGCGATCGAGGACGGCTGGAGCGTTGACTGGGCAGAGCCCGAGGTGATTGCCCGCTATCTTCCCGGCGGCGTGGCCGTCACAGTAACAGACGACTCGGGCAAACTGCTGACGCTTCCGGGGCCGGTACCGGTGGAGAGCCGCTGAGCGGGGCGGGGCGGGGCGGGGCTTCTTGGAAGCGGGGGGTAGAGGATAGTCTATGAGAGTACCGCAAATCAGTCACGGCGCTGCTCGAGGGGCATGAGGCAAGAAATGCCCGCAAGAGACAGGCGCGTCACCACACGGTGTTGAGGAGAGTTTCCCGTTGAAGAGAACGTTTCTGCTTTCGATTCTGGCCATGGTACCGGCCGCGCTTCTGCCCCTGGCCGCGGCCAGCCAGGCTTCCCCGACCGGTGGATCGCGCTCCACCGACGAGAGTGAACGCACTTTCAAGTACGAGGTCTACGCCGGCTATGCGTACACCAGCCTCAACCAGGTGAACCAGTCGCGCTACGGGTTGCAGGGCTTCAACGCATCGGTGACACGGGATTTCGGCAAGTACTTCGGTCTGACCGCCGAGGGCGACTACTACAGGATTCCGATTTCGAAGCCGGTGGTGGCGGGCAGCAACGCGATTCCGGTGGTGGAATCGGTTCTCTTCGGGCCGGTCCTGCATGCCAACCTCTACGGCAAATTCGGCGGGTTCTTCCATGGACTGCTGGGCGGCGAACACACGGGCGGCGAGAGCCAGACGCCCAACATCTCGTTTGCCGGGGGAATTGGCGGCGGCATGGAGTACACGCTGAGCCCGCGGCTTTCGCTGCGCGCCACGGGCGACTACATTGGAGCTTCGTTCTCGCTGACGGGGAACTCGGCAGAGCTGGGCAATTCGCCGCACCGGAGCTGGGATCCGCGGGCTTCGTTCGGGGCGGTTTATCGGTTCTGAGGGGCTAGGGACAACCAGGGACTGAGAATGGGCGTCTGCTTTGGCAGACGCCCATTTTTTCTGTAGGACCTGAGAATCAGCTCGGCAGACCAGCCTATTGCACGACCGCATACTTCAGCATGAGAATGCCGCTGGGGAGGGTCTTGTTCCCAGTAAGGCGCAGGGAGCGGCGGCGGCCTTCGGGGAGCAGTGGCGTGCCGCTGCCGATCATGACCGGCATGAGAGCGACTTCGACGGTATCGACGAGGCCGGCGTCGAGGAGGCAGCGGAAGAGCACGCCGCCGCCGAAGAGCCAGATGTCCTGACCCGGCTGGGCTTTCATGGCGGCGGCGGCCTCGGGGACGCCACTGGAGAGGATGGTGACGGTGGGGTGGTCTTCGGGCTTCATGGTGGTGGAGACGACGACCAAGCGCTGGCCGAAACGGTCCCACGACTTGCCTTTTTCCGTGGCGACTTCGTAGGTGCGGCGGCCCATGAGCAGCGTGTCGAATTCGGCGAACATGGCGGCGAAGTCGATGGCCGGATCATGGACGATCCAGTCGTATTCGCCGTTGGGTCCGGCGATGAAACCGTCAAGGGATGCGGCTACACCGTAACGCAGGCGACGCATGGGGACCTCCTCCGCGCGGGATTCCGATGCTTAGCGAGGTTATCTCCGGGTGACAGATCGTGTAAAGGCCGTGCGAGATGAACTCGGCGATCCGGATCGCTCAATCAGCCGCGCGGAGCTAGCACTTCGGGTGCGGATTCTTGAACACAACCTCGATGGGCAGCCAGTCGGACAGGCGCTTGGATTCTATTTCGGCATCCGGGGCCTGACTGCTGAGCGACGACCGGGCAAGGACCACGGTGATCTTGATCTTTCCCTTGACGCAGTAAGCGCCGAGGAACCGGGAAAGGTCCTTGTCCGCCAGATCCATGTAGTCGGCGGGCAGGGCGCCCTCGGAGCCGGAGATATCGAACGCGGGCATCACCATCTGGTTGGCGATGGGCCCCTGCTTGGTCACGCTGGAAGCGTCGAAGCGCACCACGAGGAGGGCTCTCCTCTCCAGATTCTCGGGATCCGCCGTGAACTTGATGAGCGGCATGGTGACGCCGGCGGGGTTGGGCTTTGCCGGCGCCGTGTCAAACGCGAGACGGTAGGGTTCCCCTTTCCATTTGGGCGGAATGGTCGCGTCGGTAGCCTTGTTTCCCTGGTTTCCGCACCCCGCCAAAAACGCCAATCCCGCGATTGCCAACATCATGACTTTTCTCACGTCATCCTCCTCGTCCGCATCCGGTGACGTGCAAGGATATCACTCCCTGGCGCGAGTGCAATGTGATGGCGAGGGGTTGCCGGCGCAAGGGGGAAGGCGGGCAGATCTGCCACGACTTTGACTTGGTCGCGTGGCAACCCACCCTAGCGGCAAAAACAAAGATGCCGCGAGGGTGGGGGCACCCGGCATGATTTCCGAAGTGCAGCCGCAGGTCCTTCGACTCCGCTGCGCTTCGCTCAGGATGACAGCCGTTCAGTAGCGGGCGCGAATCGCTACCCTTCTTCGGCTTCGCGCAGTTTGGCGATGACGGTGAAGTCTTCGAGGGTGGTGGTGTCGCCCTTGATTTCGCCGTGCGTGGCCAGCTCGCGGAGGAGACGCCGCATGATTTTGCCGGAGCGGGTTTTGGGCAACTGCTCGGTGAAGCGGATGTCGTCGGGACGGGCGAGGGAGCCGATCTCCTTGGAGACCCATTTGCGGAGCTCATCTTTCAACTGCTCGGAGGGGTAGTTGCCGCTTTCGAGGGAGACGAAGGCGGAGATGGCCTGGCCTTTGAGCTCATCGGGACGGCCGACAACGGCGGCTTCGGCGACTTTGGGATGAGCGACGAGCGCGGACTCGACTTCCATGGTGCCGAGTCTGTGCCCCGAGACGTTGATCACGTCGTCCACGCGGCCCATGAGCCAGAAGTAGCCGTCGGCGTCCTGGCGCGCGCCGTCACCGGTGAAGTAGCAGCCGGGGACGTCGCTGAAATAAGTTTTCTCGTAGCGCTCGGGATCGCCGTAGACGGTGCGGGCCATGGAGGGCCAGGGCTTGCGGACGACGAGCAGGCCGCCGTGGCCAGCGGGAACGGTTTCGCCTTCCTTGGTGACGACCTCGGGCTGGATGCCGAAGAAAGGACGCGTGGCTGAGCCGGGCTTGGTGGGGACTGCGCCGGGGATGGGCGCAATGAGGATTGCGCCGGTCTCGGTTTGCCACCAGGTGTCGACGATGGGGCAACGGTTGTGGCCAATCTTCTCGCGGTACCACATCCAGGCTTCGGGGTTGATGGGCTCGCCGACGGTGCCGAGGAGGCGGAGGGAGTCGAGCTTGAATTTTTCGACGTGCTGGTTGCCCCACTTGATGAAGGCGCGGATGGCGGTGGGGGCGGTGTAGAAGATGGTGACGCGGTGGTCGTCGATGATCTTCCAGAAGCGGGAAAAGTCGGGCCAGTTGGGCGCGCCTTCGTACATCAGGACGGTGGCGCCGTTCTGGAGCGGGCCGTAGACGACGTAGGAGTGGCCGGTGACCCAGCCGATATCGGCTGTGCACCAGAAGATGTCTTCGTCCTTGAGGTCGAAGACGTACTTGGCGGTGAGGTAGGTCTGGACGCCGTAGCCGCCGGTGGTGTGGACGAGGCCCTTGGGTTTGCCGGTGGTTCCGGAGGTGTAGAGGATGTAGAGCGGGTCCTCGGAGTCCATGGGTTCGGCGGGGCACTCGGTGGGCGCGTTGGCGACGAGGTCGTGCCACCACCAGTCGCGTCCGGTGACCATGGAGACCGGGGTCCCGGTGCGGCGGTAAACGATGACGTGGCGGACGGTGTGGCATGCGGCCATGGCCTCGTCGACGGTGGCCTTGAGCTTGATTTCGCCGCCACGGCGGAAGCTGGTGTCCTGGGTGATGATGGCGACGCAGCCGGAGTCGTTGACGCGGTCGGCGATGGCGTTGGCGGCGAATCCGCCGAAGATGACGGAGTGGATTGCGCCGATGCGGGCGCAGGCGAGCAGGGCGATGGCCAGCTCCGGCGTCATGCCCATGTAGACGGCGACGCGGTCGCCCTTTTTGACGCCGAGCTGCTTGAGGGCGTTGGCGAATTTCTGCACTTCGAGGTGGAGCTCGGCGTAGGTGAGGCGGCGGATCTCGCCGGGCTCGCCTTCCCAGATGAGGGCGGTCTTGGCGGCGCGGGGGCCGAGGGCATGGCGGTCCAGGCAGTTGTAGCTGAGGTTCAGCTTGCCGCCGACGAACCACTTGGCGAGCGGAAAGCCACCTTCGAGGACTTTATCCCAGGGCTTGAACCAGTGAAGCTCGGCGGCGGCTTTGGCCCAGAAAGCTTCAGGATCGTCGATGGACTGCTTGTAGAGGGACTCGTACTCGGCGAGGCTCTTGATGTGGGCCTGGGCGGCGAACTCTTCCGGTGGGGGAAATACGCGATTTTCGCGCAGGGTGGAGTCGATGTCCTGGTTGGAAAGGGCGGGCATGGGCACGGAAGACATGAAAGCGTCCTTCTGGGGAAGAGGGGTTGCGGCTGCACGCGGTGCTCTGGAATAGGCAGCTCCCGAGAAGAGCCCGCGTGGAAGTCACTTTACCGGGATGGGCATACACTCGGCAAGTAAGCGCAGATTACGTGCCGGTTGCAGGTCCCTTGACAGGTTTTTTGCTGATAACCTGCCTGATGACTGGCCAGAAGTGGTAGGATTTATTCCTACTGGAGTCGACTTCATGCCTACCATTGAGAAATTGAGCGTCGCGCTTCCGACAGAAATGGCCGCGCTGGTCCGCCGTGCCGTGGACCTGGGCGAGTACTCCTCGAACAGCGAAGTGATCCGCGACGCGCTGCGCGACTGGACCCACAAGCGCCAGCTCCGGGAGCAGGGGTTGGCCGGGTTGCGCAGGAAGTGGCTTGACGCAGTTGCGGATGACTCCGAGGGTCTTGACGCAGACGCGATTTTCGACCGGCTGGAAGGCAAGCATGAAAAGCTTGCCGAGCCGTCCGGCAAGTAACGCACCTGCGCCAATGCGGCAACGGAGGCGCCTATGATTCTGGAACTCCTGAGACCGCTTTCGTTCTTCTTGAGCCTGCTCTCGCTCTACCCGGTGATGCTGAGCGCATTTTTTGTGCCGGGAACGCATTGGGAGGAGCGGCTGGAGATGGCGCTGGCGCGCGTGGTGGTGGCGGCTTGCGTGTGCTTTGCGAGCGGGCTGCTTTACGCCTGGCATCCGCGATCGAGTCCCGAAGCCGGCGAATCTTTGCTCTCGACGCTGCCGGTGCGGCTGTTCTTGTGGGCGATGGGCGGGGTGGTGGTGCTATTCGCGCTGTCGTGGTGGCTGGACGTTTACTATGTGCCGATGCTGCGGCACGATTGTTGCCGGCGGCCTTAGGTTTCATGTGAAATTGCCGAAAGTCGTACCGCAGGGGCTAAACAGGCTGCGGAAAGAAACCGTGGGTGAGGGGAGTTCGAGTATTGGCTTTTGCAGGGGCTAAAGCCCGAAGTTGGTTTGATGGGCTTTATCGGCCTGACTGAAGTCATGCCCTTGTTACAAAGCTGCCGGAATTTGGAGCTGAATGAGTTTTTCCGCGGCCTGTGAAGCCCGAAGTTGGTTTGATGGGCTTTATCGGCCTGACTGCAGTCATGCCCTTTTACAAAGCCTCACAATATCGAGCTCTAGAGAGTTTTTCCGCAACCTGTAAAGCCGACGCCGACGCTATTGGCCTGGCGCCGGGACTGAAGTCCCGGCCTACCGTACGCGGTTGTTGCCGTTGGGTCCGCGGGGTAAGATCAAGCCATCGTGCCGGATGCCGCCAATCCCGAGACCATGCTGCGCGGATCGGTGCTGGTGCTGCTGCAGTTTGATGTGGCGGAGGCGATCCGGCTGGACCGGCTCAAGGAGCTGATCCGGGCGCGGACGGTCGAGCAGCCGAGTTTGAAGCATCCGGCGCCGGGGTATGTGCGCTACCAGCGTCCGCCGGTAGTGGAAGCGCTGGAGACACTGGTGCTGGAGAGCGGGGAGCGGCTGCAAGGGGAGATCAAGTACTACGATTACGGCGTGGTGAGCGTGGTCTACGAGCTGCCGTTTGCCGACGGGTGGAGCAAACTGATTCGCCTAGCCAGCCGCTGGGTGTGGGAGGTGGACTTTGCGGCGCAGGCGACGGCGATTGTGCGCCGTTCGCTGGAGCGGGCCGCGGCGGCGCTGGTGAAACCGTACGAGGAGTGGCTGAGCGAAGACTACCTGATCTTTCACATCGTGGAGATTGGCGGGTCACCGACGGTGACGGAACTGATTCAGCAGCATGGGCCGCGGATTGCGCAGGTGGTGCGCGGAGACACCGGGCAATTGGCGGAGAGCGAGTGCAACGAGGTGCTGCAGTCGAGGATCTCCTACTATGCGAACGACCTGACAGTCATTGGATGGAATGCGGCGTTTCTTTACGACTCGACGACGGGCGCGGAGACGGCCATTCAACTGCTGGAGTACGCGAACTCGCAACTGCTGGAATTTCGCCACTACGACGATCTGCTCACCGAAGAGCTGGAGCGCGTCTACAAGCTGCTGGACGAAGGCACGGGCGTGTTTGCGCAGTGGCGGCTGGCGCGTTCGGCTACGCGGCTGCACACTGTGCTGCTGGATGTGGCGGAACTGACTGAGCACTCGGACAATGCGATCAAATTTTTGAGCGACATGTTTGCCGCACGGCTTTACAGGCTGGCGGCGGCGAAGGTGGGCGTGCCGGACTACAAGGACCTGGTGACGCGCAAGGTGCACACGGCCG
>Ga0302319_10000632_pt1 | contig 79089 bp, 76 predicted proteins | sample Bog_T0_2_FD_203319 | JGI IMG/M metagenome (GOLD analysis project Ga0302319, IMG submission 203319) | Peat permafrost microbial communities from Stordalen Mire near Abisko, Sweden - Bog_T0_2 | ecosystem: Environmental > Terrestrial > Soil > Wetlands > Peat | place: Sweden: Abisko, Stordalen Mire...
GCGGACTCCAATTGTTCAGGAGAGCTGCCGGGCCCGGCCTTCATCAGATTTGCATGTAGTAAAATCACCGTCAGGATGTTGTTGAAGTCATGCGCCACACCGGCAGCCAACTGGCCGATGCCCTCCAGCTTCTGAGCCTGACGGAATTGCGCCTCCAACGTCCGGCGTTGGGTGATGTCACGAAAAGTCCAGATTCTTCCGAAATATTTCCCGGCCTTGTCCCGGACGGGTGACGAGTAGCGGTCCAGGACCGTTCCATCAATCAAATCAATTTCATCCCGGCTGACCTCGTTTGGATGGGAATACAGGTAGGCAACCTTTTCGGCAAACTCCCGGGGGTTTTTCGCCTGGCTCGCGGCAAATTGAAACTGCGCGGCATCATCTTTGCCCTCGGCAAGCCGCGGGGGAATTTTCCACAGTTTGTTCATGCGCTCGTTCCGGAGGATTATATTTTCCTGATGGTCCACAACCAAAATGCCATCCAGCGCCGACTCCACTTGCGCTTCCAGCAAGGCCGTTTTCCAGCGCAATTCTTCCTCCGCCTGTTTGCGCTCCGTGATGTCACGCGCCACTTTCGATGCGCCGATGATTTTGCCCGTCGAATTTCTGATGGGTGAAATGGTAACCGAAACATCAATCCACCGGCCGTTCTTCGCCTGCCGCACAGTCTCAAAATGCTGCACGCTTTTGCCGCTCATAACCCTTTCCAGGATGTGATACTCCTCCTCCAGCCGGTCGCCGGGGATCAACGACATCACCGATTTGCCCACCATTTCCGCGGCGGAATATCCAAAAATCATTTCCGCGCCTTTATTCCAACTGGTAATGCTGCGGTTCAAGTCCTGGCCGATGATGGCGTCACCCGAAGATTCGATGATCTCAGCCAGCCGGATCGCCGCTTGTACCGCCTCGTTGTGTTGGGTGTTGTCGCGGATGTTGCATTGAATCACTTTTTTGTCACCGGCTTGATACACATTGCTGACAAACTCCACCGCAATCTTGCGGCTGTCCCGCGTTTCCAGCGGCAGGTTTTCATAGCGCACATACCCGTGTTTTTGCAGCCGCTCCAGCATGGCTTGATTGGACCCGATGTCCTTGAACGGACTAAGCTCGCCGACGGTTTTGCCGATCATTTCACTGCGGGGAAAACCCAATAGCTCAACCAGGAAAGGATTCACATCGGTGATGCGTCCCGTGTCAACATCCAGAATCAGGATGCCATCCCTCGCCGCTTCAAACAGCCGGCGATAACTCAGTTCGGAGGAGCGGAGCGCCTGGTCCATTCGCGCTTCGTTGCCGTTTCCGTTCTCGTTTTGATGATTGCCCCGCATAACCCCGCTCTATCATGAGTCTTGGCTTACAATCTTTTCGTAAATATCGGCTAAAATAATACGTTGGGAAGATGGCGAGCGCTATGGGGTGTTTATCCCATAGCGACACGACAACATGGCATCTCTGGCCGCACGGTGGTTCGGCGGAAGAGATGGACGATGCGACGAAAACCATCGGGCAATACTGGCGGCGAAAGAATGGCCGCCGCAATAGTTTGACTTTGGAAAACCAGGCGGGTGCGGTCGTTGTAATTCGCTGAATTAGCTTGCATTAAAACCCACTTTGCCGGACACGCTAGAGTAATGCGAAAGCACTGCTTTCTTTGAAAATTCTTAAGTAAATCTTCGGGAATAGTAACGCCCGTAACGGCTGCGGATCGTTTGTTGAAAAAGTATTCGAATCGCTCGGCGGTGGCGACTGGAATTTCTCCAGCCTTCTTTCCCTTCAAGACTTGGTCAGCAATGGTTGCTGGCGGATTTACTCCAAATAGCTGCTTCACCGGCTCTTGCATCAACACAATGATGGTGAACACACCCAGCACGGTTCCGAAGGGCATGAACAGGCATCCGCCAATCAATCCCTGGAAACGAAAGAGGACGGCGTTTTCACGCCATCCTCCATCTTCAAATCTCAACTTTCGCCGCGTTCAGGCCTTGGCCGCTGCCGTTTCCGGTTTGGTCCAATTCCGCTTGGGTGCCTTGGTGACGAGGCCTTTTTTGATGGCGGCGGCCGAGACGCGTATGTAACGCACTTCGCCGCTGGGCAGGAGGGCTTTCACGCGCTGCAAATTCGGCATGAACTTGCGCTTGGTGATGGCGGTGATGTGCGTGCCGATGCCGCCACTTTTCTTGGGTTTACCCGAGCGCCAGATGATGCTGCCCTTCATCGGGCGTTTGCCGGTCAATTCACAAATGCGTGCCATAAAAATTCAATAATGAGCCGCAAAGCTTACCAATGAAACCCGCCGTGGCAAGCACTATTTCCGCAAATTCCGCGTGCTTGGAGTTGGAATTCCCCTTATCTTCCCACCGCTTTATGGCCACCCTGAAACCTTTTGCCGCACTGCGACCGAAACCCGAACTGGCCGCGCAAATCTGCGAACTGCCTTATGACGTGATGTCGTCGGACGAGGCGCGCGCCCTGGCCGCCGGCAACCCGCTCAGTTTTCTCCACGTCAGCAAGCCGGAGATCGATCTGCCGCCGGGCACGAATCCTTACGCGCCGGAAGTTTATGCGAAGGGCGCGGAAAATTTTCAAAAGCTCATTCGCGATGGTGCGCTGAAGCAGGATTCGCAACCGTGCTTTTATCTTTACCGCCAAATCATGGGTCAGCACAGCCAGGTCGGGCTGGTGGCCGCGGCCAGTTGCGAGGAATACCTCGGCGGCATCATCAAGAAACACGAGCTTACGCGACCAGACAAGGAAGACGACCGCGTCCGGCACATCGAAGCCCTGAACTCGCAAACCGGCCCGGTTTTTTTGACGTACCGCGCCAGTGCCGAACTCGACAAATTTGTCGCGAAGAAAATTTCCCAGGAACCGGAACTTGATTTCACCGCCAGAGACGGCGTGCGTCACACGGCCTGGGTGATCGCCGACGAGGCCGGGATCAAATTCATCGAGACGCAATTTTCGAAAATTCCGTTTCTCTACATCGCCGACGGCCACCATCGCAGCGCGGCGGCGGCGCGCGTGTTTCAATCGCGCCAGGGCGCGGATCACAGCGCGCGGTTTCTGGCCGTGATTTTCCCGCACAACCAGATGCAAATCCTGCCCTACAACCGCGTGCTGAAGGATTTGAATGACTGGCCGCCGGAACAATTGCTGGAAATTCTCGGCAAGGTTTTTGCCATGGACCCGAACGGCACGGCTCTGCCGGCGCGCAAGAACGAACTCGGCTTTTATTTGCAGGGCAAATGGCGGACGCTGGCCTTCCGCAAAAAACTCATCCCGGCGGACAACCCGGTTGATTCGCTCGACGTGTCCCTGCTGCAACAACTGGTGCTCGGGCCGATTTTCCGCATTGACGACCCGCGCACGAGCAAGCGCATCAACTTCGTCGGTGGCATTCGCGGCACAGCGGAGCTGGAAAAGCTCGTGGACAGTGGTGAATATACCTGCGCGTTCTCGATGTTCCCGACGAGCATTGAAGACCTGATGAGCATTGCTGACGCCGGCGGCATCATGCCGCCGAAGAGCACGTGGTTCGAGCCCAAACTTCGCGACGCGATGTTTTGCCACCTGATTTAGATTGAACCACGAAATACACGAACCACACGAAATATTGGGGCAAAAATCTTTTGTGTTATTTGGTGTCTTTCGTGGTTAATAATCCCGTGTGCCACTGAATCGCCTCCAACGCGGCTTGCGCGCCACCTTTGCCGGCATGGCCGTCAACATCGTGTTGTCGGGCACGAAACTCGCCGCGGGCATTGCCGGCCATTCGCACGCGCTCGTCGCTGACGCGGTGGAATCCTTCGCCGACATTTTCAGTTCGCTCATCGTGTGGCGCGGACTCATCGTGGCGGCGGCGCCGCCGGACGAAGACCATCCCTACGGCCATGGCAAGGCCGAACCCATCGCGGCGGCCGCTGTCTCCGCCGTGTTGCTCGGCGCGGCGTTGTGGATCGCCCTCAAGGCGTTCAGCGAAATCATGCAACCGCACCTGCCGCCCGCGCCGTTCACGCTCATCGTGCTGGTTGTGGTGGTGGTGGTAAAAGAAATTTTGTTCCGGTTCGTCTCCCGTGAAGGCAAAGCCCTGGATAGCTCCGCCGTGAAGACCGACGCCTGGCATCATCGCAGCGATGCCATCACGTCCGTGGCCGCCGGCGTCGGCATCAGCGTGGCGCTCGTTGGCGGCAAGGGTTTTGAAGCGGCCGACGACGTGGCGGCGATTGCGGCGGCGAGCGTCATCGCCTGGAACGGCTGGCATTTGCTCCGTCCGGCGCTGAACGAACTTATGGATGCCGCGCCCAGCCGTGAAATCGTTGACCAAATCCGCCAGATTGCGGGCACCACGCCCGGCGTGGACAGTGTGGAAAAATGCATCGTGCGCAAGGTGGGGTACCAGTATTTCGTGGACATGCACGTGGAGGTGAACCCGCAAATGACCGTGCTCGACTCGCATAAAATCGCCCACGATGTGAAGGACAAGATCCGCGACGCCATCCCCGCCGTCAGCGACGTGCTGGTGCATGTTGAACCGCTGGGCTTCGCGGCGAGGAAAAAACAGAATTAAACATCCAACAACCAACATTCAACGCTCAACATCCATTTTGCAGGCGCTGGGATGTTCGGTGTTGGTTGTTGGATGTTTCCCATCAAAAATCTGTTCCCTTTTCGTCCGGGCGGACATTAATAAGTAAATGCCGGAGTTGGATGACATTGAATTGCTGGCGCAATACGCGCGGGATCCTTCCGAAGTGGCGTTTGCCACGCTGGTGACACGGCACGTGAACCTGGTGTATTCCACCGCGCTGCGCTGCGTCGGAAACCCACTTGCGGCGGAAGAAATCACGCAGGCGGTCTTTATCATTCTGGCGAAAAAGGCGCGGAATTTGTCCCCGCGAATCATTCTCTCCGGGTGGCTGTATCAAACCGCGCGGCTGACGGCGGCCAATTTCCTGCGCGGCGAAATCCGCCGGCAACAGCGCGAACAGGAGGCTTACATGCAATCGCTTTTAAACGAATCGGAACCCGAGCTCTGGTCCCGGATCGCGCCGTTCCTCGACGCGGCCATGGCGGGTCTGGGTGAAAAAGATCGCAACGCCGTGGTGCTCCGGTTTTTTGAGAACAGGAGTCTGGGCGAAGTGGGGCGGGCTTTGGGCGCGAGCGAAGACGCGGCGAAAATGCGCGTGAACCGCGCGCTCCAGAAATTGCGGAAATTTTTCACGAAGCGAGGCATCACACTTTCAGCGGCGGTGATTGCCGGGGCAGTTTCGGCCAATTCCGTTCACGCCGCGCCCGTGGGGCTGGCCATCACCGTGACTGCGACCGCCGCGAAAGGGTCGGCTGTGACAGCTTCAACCTTAACCCTCATAAAAACCACATTGAAATTTATGGCTTGGACCAAGGCAAAAACAGCGATTGTCGTCGGCGTGGGCGTGCTGCTCGCCGCCGGAACCACCACTGTGACTCTGAAAGAAATTCAAAAGCACGAATTCGATGATACTTGGCGGACTCAAGATGTCCTTACCATGTTCAAAAAAGTGAACCAAGTCCCCCCACAGGTCAGGGTTTTGCCGTCGAAATTTCACCCGACAAAATTTCGTCCGCATGGAGATTAGTTATTTAGCCATGGCAAAACAATGGGCGTGGCGGTGCCAGCCGAAAGTGTAGTGAACGCCGCTTACGGTTGTGAACTCCCTGATCGAGTCGTCCTTGCCACCAGTCTGCCTGACGGCAACTATGATTTCATCGCGAACCTGCCCCATGGAAACCAGGAAGCGTTGCAGCGGGTTATAAGGCAAAAATTCGGGGTGGTTGCGAAGTGGAAAATGTTGGAAACAAATGTTTTACTTCTTACGGTAAAGATTCCAAACGCGCCAGGCTTAAGCCCGACTGCGAAGAAGCAGTCTCCGGCAGAATATTATGGAACAACGTCATATGGTGCTGTTGATAAGCCTCTCACCAATCTGGTCAATTTTTTGGAAGCTAGTGCCGAGCTTCCAGTGGTGGACCAAACTGGTCTCATTGGTCGCTTTGATTTTGATCTGAAATGGATCGAACCAAAAGTTCAACAAACGCAAGGCCTACCCGGCCCTTTGAGACAAGCTTTGATTGACCAACTCGGCCTCGAACTCGTGCCCGGCAGCGAACCCATCGAAATGCTGGTGGTGGAGAAAGCGCCCTAGCCGCCGGAGACAATTTTCAAAAAAATCTGTTACCTTTTCGCGCCAGTGTCCATGTAATAGGTGGATGATGATCGATGACATGGCCTTGGTGCGGGAATATGCCTGCGGCAGTTCCGAGGAGGCGTTTGCCGCCTTGGTTTCGCGGCACGTCAATCTCGTTTATTCCGTCGCCCTGCGCCAGGTCCGCGATTCCCATCTGGCGGAGGAGGTTGCCCAGGCCGTGTTCATCATTCTGGCGCGGAAGGCGGGGACGCTCGGCCCGAAGACCATTCTCTCCGGCTGGCTTTGCCGCACGGCGCGCTACGCCGCCGCCGACGCGCTGAAGCAGCAACGCCGCCGTGAACAGCGTGAACAGGAGGCCTACATGCAATCACTTTTGAACGAAACCGAATCCGCTGCCTGGATGCAAATTGCGCCGCTGCTGGACCTGGCGATGGCGCAGCTCGGCGAAAAGGACCACAACGCCGTGGTGCTCCGGTTTTTTGAGGGCCGGGATTTCAAGGACGTGAGCGCGGCCCTGGACACGAGCGAAGACGGCGCCAAGATGCGCGTGAATCGCGCGCTGGAAAAGTTACGGAGGTTCTTCACGAAACGCGGCGTCACCCTTTCAGCGGCGGTCATTGCCGGGGCCGTATCGGCCAATTCCGTTCACGCCGCGCCTGTTGGTTTGGCAATGACCGTGACTGCGACTGCCGCGAAAGGGTCGGCGGCCGCAGCCTCAACACTGACCCTGGTTAAAGGAGCATTAAAACTTATGGCTTGGACAAAAATGAAAACCGCCGCCGTTACTGGCGCGGTCATATTTCTGACCGCCGGCACCGGCGTCGTTGCGGTCAAAACCGTTCATTCGGTGCGGGCCGCGTCTGCACCGGATATCCAAGGCGCTTGGGCAGGCAATTTTGACGCCCAGGGGATGAAGGCGCCCTTGATGTACAAAATCTCCCGGGTGAACGGCTCCTATCACGCCGTCGAAGAGGATATTTACCAGGGTGTGAAAGAAGCGCTCGTGAGCAAGCTCATCTACAATTATCCCTCGATCCGCATCGAACAACAGGCACTCGGCTTCACTTATGACGCCACCTTGAACCCGAAGACGATGGAAATGTCCGGCACGTGGAAACAGAACGGCAGCTCCGGGCCGTTCACCATGAAGCTGAACGCCCTTTCGGAGGCGTTTCCCGAGCCGCTGGCCGAAAGCGAATTTCTGCCCCAGAACGATTCGGACCTACAGGGCTATTGGAAGGGAATGTTGAAAATCGGGAATACCCAGCTTCGGATTGCCTTGAAAATAGCCGAGCGGACGGATGGAACCTTTCGGGTGGAAGGGGACGTTCCGGAGCAGGGCCATATCAACATCGAGGCCACGTCCGTTGCTTATCATCGGCCGGCGGTGGATGTGGAATTTGGCGGAATTGGCGCTGTGTTCAAAGGCGCCGTGGACGACAGCGACCGGGTAATAACAGGGCACTTGATACAAGGCGGCATCTCAACGCCACTGACCCTGGAACGAGCCAAGCCTGACATCGCATCGGGGTCTGATGCGGCCAGCGAAGCAGATAAAGATTACTCCCCCACCGGCCCGAACGATCTGCCCGGGCATTGGCAGGGGACCTTGGAAGTCAAGCAATCCGGCCAAAAAGTCCGGCTGGCTTTGAACATCGCCAAGATGGCCAACGGTTCATTTTCCGCCTCGCTGTTCAGTCCCGATCAAGATTTGCAGGAGATTCCTGCCAGTACCGTTCAGTATGCCACGCCCAATATGCGTCTGGAATGGCCCGCCATTGGCGGCTCCTTCAATGCCAGACTTGAAAATGGCAAACTTTCCGGCGTCTGGCGGCAGGGCGGTGAAGCGTTTCCCCTGGTATTTGAAAGAGGCGGGATGAAATAATTGAAAATAGTTTGTCACATTTCGGGCTGAGCGGACACTTATAGATGGGTGCTGGCTACGACTGAAAACCAGTTCAAACGCGGGATGCCGATAAAATGTGAAACAAATGCTCCGCTGCGGTGTCTGTTTATAAGAAGGAAAATCCGGCGCACTGACATACAAACTGGGCCGCATCGGTGTCTATGTCTGTAACACCATGAATCCTGGCCGCGCCCTTGGAACAAACACGCTGGAATCCGGCGCGGCGACCGGCGGTTATAAATTGTGCTGGTTTTTATTGTAACACTTTTCGTGGAATCCTGTTAATACAGTCGGGAAAGGCAAACTATGCGGAACCGGTCAAATCCTCTGCACCAGTTGCCGCCGGTCGGGTCGGGCAACCGGTGGCAGGCGTTCACGCTGCTCGAATTGCTGGTGGTGATTGCCATCATTAGCATTCTCGCGGCATTGCTGCTGCCGGCGCTGGCCCGGGCCAAGGACATGGCCAAACGGGTCGGCTGCCTGAACAATCAAAAGCAACTCGGCCTCGCTTGGGAGATGTATTCCGGCGATTACAACGGTCGTATGGCGATCAATGACGTTGAAGACGGCAGCAATCCCTCCCGCAGCACCTCGAATTCATGGGTCATCGGCAACGCCAAAGTGGACATTGATCCGGCCACCATCACCAGCGGCTCTCTTTTCTCTTATGTGAAAAACGCGGCGGTCTATAAATGCCCGGCCGACCTTGGAATGATTCAAGACACCAGCCTTTCCCGATACCGCAGTTTTTCCCTGAGCGGCTACATGAACGGACCTTCGTCGAACGCGACCTACAACTGTCAACCGTTGCGCCAGACCAGCCAGATCCAAAGTCCGTCCAAAGCGCTCACTTTTATTGATGAGGATACTTATACCTTGGATGACGGCCATTTCCTGTACACCACCGATACAACAAATTACAACAACTGGCTCAATATCCCCGGCTGGCGGCATCAGCATGGCACCGTTCTCACCTTTGCCGACGGCCACTCGGATTACTGGAAATGGAAAAGCGCGGAGTCCACCTCGACTTGGTTTGATGGCGGTGGCGGTCTCACCGACCCATTGGCGCTTGAAGACCTCAACCATCTGGCACAGACGGCGCCGGGGTCCAATTGATATTGGAAAAATGAGATAATGCCGCCAATCGGCAAATGAAACAGAACCGCGCATTCACTTTGATTGAACTGCTGGTGGTGATCGCCATTATCGGCATTCTCTCGGCCATGCTGTTGCCAGTGCTTTCCCGGGCCAAGCATCAGCGCAGGGCACCATGTGTTTGAACAATGGCAAACAGATGATGACCGCGATGCATCTTTATACGGGCGACAGCAACGACTTTTTCCCACCCAACCCCGACGACGGCAACACCAACGCCGGTTACAACTGGTGTTCCGGCAATGCAGGAATAAATGGGCCGCAGGAGTTCGATCCGGATGTGCTCAAAGATCCAAATCGTTCATTGTTGATATCTTATCTCGGTGGAAATACTGCCGTGTTCAAATGTCCGGCGGACAAACGCATGGGCTTCTACCAAGGAACTAACCCGTCATTGATTGGCCAGATGGTGCCGTCGGCCAGGACCTTTTCGATGAGCCAGGCGGTGGGCACGATTGATCCCGGCTTCGATGCAACCGGTCCGGGCTCCTCCGGCACTCACAGCGGCGCCCCAAACCTGTCGGTCAACGGACCCTGGTTGAACAACCAGTATGATCACCGCCGGAATGCACCGTGGTCAACCTATGGCAAACTCGCCGATATTCGCAGCCCGAGTCCGTCCATGGTGTGGGTGCTGGTGGACGAAGATGTCAATGGCCTCAACGACGCGGCTTTTGCCTTTGGAATGGAACAGCCGGTCTGGTATGACGCTCCCGGCACTTACCACAACGGTGGCTGCGGCTTTGCTTTTGCCGACGGCCATTCCGAAACCCACCGGTGGATGAGCCGGTCGGCGAAGCCCAGCGGGGGAGTTCCCATCACCGATCCTAAAGACCAGCAGGATTGGGAATGGATGCAACAACGGACCTCGGCGCGCCACTAAAAATAATTTTGCTCTGGCGAGCCTGGCGTCTTGGCGGTTAAATTCTCCGCCATGAAAATTGTTTTAGCTTATTCGGGCGGCCTCGACACCTCGGTGCTGCTTTCGTGGATCAAAGAAACCTACGACGCGGAGATGATCGCCTTCTGCGCCAACATCGGGCAGGAGGACGAACTCACCGGCCTCGAAGCCAAGGCCAAAAAGACCGGCGCGTCCAAAATCTACATTGACGATTTGCAGGAGGAATTCGCGCGCGACTTCATCTACCCCATCATCCAGGCTGGCGCGATTTACGAGGGCCAGTATTTCCTGGGTACCAGCATCGCCCGGCCGCTCATCGCCAAGCGCATGGTGGAAATCGCCCGGAAGGAAAAGGCCGACGCCATCGCCCACGGCGCCACCGGCAAGGGCAACGACCAGGTGCGGTTCGAACTCACCGCCGCCGCGCTCGCACCGGAATTGCAGGTCATCGCCCCGTGGCGGGATGCATCATTTCGCACCGACTTTCCCGGCCGGCAGGAGATGATTGATTACTGTGCCCGGCACAAAATTCCCGTCCAGGCCAGCGCCAAGAAACCGTTCTCGAGCGACCGGAACCTGCTGCACATCTCCTACGAGGCGGGCATTCTTGAAGATCCGTGGATGGATGCCGGCGACAAAAAGTATCGCGGTTCGTTTACCACGCTGTCGGTATTTCCCGAAGACGCGCCGGACAAGCCGGAATTCGTCCTGCTGGAATTCGTGAAAGGTAATTGTATGGCGGTGAACGGAAAGAAGTTAAATCCGCTCGGCGTAATGAAGATGCTGAACAAAATCGGCGGCAAACACGGTGTGGGCCGGGTGGACATGGTGGAGAACCGGTACGTGGGCATGAAATCGCGAGGTGTGTATGAAACGCCCGGCGGTGCCATCCTGCATTTTGCGCACCGGCAGATGGAAAGCCTGACCATGGACCGAGAAGTCATGCACCAGCGCGACGCGTTCATCCCGAAATATGCCGAACTGGTGTACAACGGCTACTGGTATGCGCCCGAACGTCTCGCCTTGCAGGCCTACGTGACCGAGAGCCAGAAAAACGTGACTGGCACCGTGCGGGTGAAGCTGTACAAAGGCAACATCATGGTCGCCGGCCGCAAGAGTCCGGTGAGCCTGTACAACCCGCACATCGCCACAATGGAAGCCGACCCGACCAAGGCGTACAACCAGGACGACGCCACCGGCTTCATCCGACTCAACGCCCTGCGGTTGAAGGTGGCGGCGAAAGTCCACGCGAAGAAGAAATAAATTCTCAACCAAGGAATTGTATGCGCGCAGATCAAGTATTTGGCATTTCACCAGAACCACGGGAAAACTCATATGTTGATCGCGGCAACCTTGACGCCGAAATATCAAAATTCCTTGGACGCACAACACATCTTGCAATTCGAGGTCCATCAAAATGCGGAAAATCTTGGCTTAGACAAAGGACACTAACAGATGCAATCACAGTCCAATGCAGGCTTCGGAAGCCTTTCACTGATATTTATGTAGATGCTTTGTCACAATTGAATATCAGCATCCAAGTTAAGGAAAATAAACAAGGGGTGTTTAAGGCTACGCTTGGAGCTAAAGGCGAGGGTGGTGCAGCACTCTTGGCAAAAGTTGGCATTTCAGCATCTATTGGAAGTGATCGCACCACAGGCTTGGAGCAGAAAGTTATTGGCCACGACATTGATGACCTTCGGTTTGTCGCAGAAATCATCAAGAAGGCCGAGAAGCGATTAGTGATTGAAGATTTTCACTGCATGTCAACTGATGACCGTCGAAATTTTGCCTACGATTTGAAAGCGCTTTGGGACTACGGTGTTTTTGTCATCATCATTGGTGTTTGGAGCGAAACAAATTTACTGCTCCACCTAAATCCGGATTTAGCTGGGAGAGTTCATGAAATTTCCGTGGACTGGACACAAGACGACTTGAAAAAGATTTTGATTAAAGGTGGAGAAGCGCTGAAAGTTAATTTTTCTGATGACATTCAGAATCACTTGGCCGGCTTGGCTTATTCAAATGCTGGTATTCTCCAGCAATTGGCTTTGCTGACACTTGATGAGGCTGAATTCAATGCAAAAGGGTTGTTCTCATTCAATGTGACTGACCGTGGCCTGGTTGACAGTGCGGGTATGACGTATGCTGAGCAACTCAATCCACTTTATCAGCAATTCGCAAAAAATGTTTCGACCGGAATTCGGTCACGTCCCAACGCTACTGGAATTTATGCCCACTCAATGGCCGTGATTATGGATGCCAGCGATGACGAACTAATTAGAGGTTTACATGCCAGAAGAATATTTGAACGAGCAGTGAAGCGCCAAAATCGAATTCAATATAGCAACTTGAAAGCAATTTTGGAAAAGATTGAAAGTTTGCAGATTGATCAAGATGGAAGAGGGCTTGTTCTCGGTTATAGTTCCGCTAGTGAAGAACTCACAATCGTAGATCGCCAGTTACTTCTCTATCGTCAGTTTGCCACGGTAAAATGGCCGTGGGAAGATTTAATCACCGAAGCAGATAAACAAGGTGGGCAGTTGGAATTTTCTTAAAACCAATTTTTTGTAAATGCCTACCGACCTCATCCATCGCATTGGCATCGCCGCGCCTGCGGAAACGATTTATCGCGCCATCACCACCGAGGAAGGCATCCACACGTGGTGGATGACCGATGTGAAGATGTCAGAAATTGGAACGGGAGTTTACAGCCGTCCTTCAAGCGTTGATTTGCGCACGTTACAAAATCACAAATGAGCTGTAGCCATTTTCAAATTTCCGGTAGCTTCGCCGCATGTTGACGCTCGAACAGCTCGCCGGATTGCTGGAGAAAAATCGCGCCGCCGCGTCCGCGCACGTGAAGGAGTTTCCCATCGGCGGCAAACCGTTCGCCTTCAATTCGCAGCCCGCCATCATGGGGGTCATCAATCTTTCACCCGACTCATGGTATCGTGAAAGCGTCTGTCTGACGGCGGAAGCGGCGGTTCAACGCGGCAAAGTTTTACGCGAACAAGGCGCGGACATCGTGGATCTCGGAGCGGAATCCACGCTGGCCCAGACCGCGCGCGCGGATGACGCGGCGCAAAATTCCCGGCTGCTGCCGGTTATCAAGGAATTGCGACAGGCGGGCGTCCTCGTTTCGGTCGAAACCTACCAGTCCGCCGTCACCCGCGCATGCCTCGAAGCCGGCGCAAACATTTTGAATCTCACCGGCACGGACGGTACCGATGAATTATATCGCCTGGTCGCCGCGCATGACGCGGCGGTAATCATTTGCTACGTGCAGGGCAAAAACGTCCGCGAAACGGGTGATTTTGATTTCAGCGCCGACCCGATTGAAATGATGCGCGGGTATTTCGCGCGGCAGATTGAAATTGCACAGCGCCACGGCGTGGAAAAAATCATTCTCGATCCCGGCCTCGGTTTTTACTACCGCAACCTGCAGGACAGTGCGGTGCGCGTGCGGCATCAGATGAACATTTTCCTGAACACGTTCCGGCTGCGCACGCTGGGTTTCCCGATATGTCACGCGCTGCCTCATGCCTTCGAGTATTTCCGTGACGAGGTCCGCTGCGCCGAGCCGTTTTTCACCGTCCTGGCCGCGCTGGGCAAAACGGACCTTTTCCGCACGCACGAGGTGCCGCGCCTCAAGGCCGTGCTGGATACGATGAAGGTGTTTTAACGTAGGAGCCGAGGTAACGAGGCTTTGTTTTCAGCAAGACCGAGCCTCCTTACGTCGGCTCCTACAAAGAAAAACACCCTCCTCCTCCGACCTGGCAATCCACTGCTCGCGGACTTCCAAGCCGTGCCGATTGAGAATCAACCGAACGCGTTCCGGCGTGTAGCGGTAGGAAAAGAAAAGCCGGATGGTTTCGCCGGCGCGAAAGTCAAATGTCTCGTTGTCCGCTTCAATCCGCCGCGCTCGCGTGAAATGAAAGCTGGCCACGATGCGCTTCAAGCCGGTGGCTGGATCATCTTCCATCTCGAATCCAAGCCTGCCGTCATCGCGTTCCACGCCGAGGTCGAGCAGGAACGTTATCAGCCAGTCGCGGGTCAACGGATTGTCGTATTGCGGCAAAACTTTTTTCACCCCGGCGGCGTAATTTTGACCCGGTGCCAGATTCGCGCTGAACAGCAGAAAATCTTTTGGGCGAACCAGTGACGCTAGTTTCGGCAGGATGATTTGCGGCTCGAAGTTGGGAATCATGCCAAAAAAAGTGATGACTCGTGGTGCGTGATGCGTGATGCATGAATCGAGAACGACAGACAAATCGTCTGCCGTCGTCAAATCGCAAACCAGCGGGAAACAATTTTTCTCCGGCACGACGGCCAGTGCCGTCTGGCGGGCGGTCAAAACCATTGCCGTGCTGACATCGCAAGGCGTGTAATAAATTTTCCGCCCATTTCTTTTCAACAATTTCAGAAGCCGCGTGTCCTTTTTTCCGCCGCCACAACCGAGGCCGATGACGTGAACACTCTGCACCTTGATTTGCGTGGCTGAGGCCTTGAAACATTTTTCGTATATGGCCCGGTAATCCACATCGTTGCGCGTGGGGGAACAGGCCTCATGCAGCGCGAGCCATTTTTGGGTCTGCTTGACGCTGTCATAATGGAACTTGTGGTTCACCTGCCGCCGGCGCAGCGACTCCAGCAAATCACGCTGGACGTTTTCGGGAAACTGGCTGGCATGAATCAGAACTTTCGCGGCGGAGGTCATGCAGTTCTATTTTTGCGGAAAAATCTGGTAGAGAAGCAGGTACACCACCACGCCGGTCACGGAGACATACATCCACAGCGGCCAGGTCCAGCGGGCGATTTTTTTATGCGGATCAAAACGTTTCCGCCAGGCGCGATACAGCGTCACCAAAATCAGCGGCACGATGACCACGGCCAGCAAGGTGTGCGTGAGCAGAATGACCAGGTAAACCGGGCGGAACCATTGCGGGTGGCGAAAGTGGGTGACGGTCTGGACGTTGAGGTGATAGGTGAGATAACAAATCAAAAAAACAATTGAAGTGGCGAATGCCGCCATCATGCAATTGCGGTGCGCGGTTTGGTTTTTGCGCCGGATGAAAATGTAACCGGCGGTCAGGAAAACCGCGCTGAGGCCGTTGAGCGAGGCGTTGACGGCAGGCAGGTCGTGGAAGGTCATTTTTCGCGTTCGAGTTGGCGCACGGTGGCGATGATGCGCGGCTGGACGTTGGTCCAATCAACGCCGTCGCCTTGGGTTTCAAACGTGCCGCGCAACCGTGCATGTTGGTCCACGATGACAAAAATTGTGCTGTGAACAAACAAGTCGGCCGGATTTTGCTGGTCTTCGGGCTTCACGGGAACGGCGCTGAGCTTGAGGCTGCTGGCGGCGAGCTGGCCGATTTCCAATTTCGTGCCGGTGAGAAATGTCCAGCGGTTGAAGTTGGCGCCGTAACGCTCCCCATATTTTTTCATGACCGCCGGCGTGTCAAAATCGGGATCGGTCGTCAGCGTCACGAGTTTGGTCCCGCCCGTTTGCGGCAGCGCGTCCTGGAGCGATGCCATTTGTTTGCTCATGATGGGACACGACCCGGCGCAACGCGTGAAAATGATGTCGGCGATCCAGACGTGGTTGCTCAAATCGGCGAGCGTTGTGACCTGACCGTCCTGATTCGTGAGCGTGAAGCCGGCGACCGGGCCGAGCACGGGGAGTGCCAGCCGCGGATGAGCGCGGTTGAGTTGCGCCAGCGAGAGCAGGTACGCCAGGCAACACAGGACCAGGAACAATACGATGCCAATCCAAAATGTCCGTGGCAGTTGTTGAGGGGTGTCAGCCATGCCGGTTGGAGAAAATATACGCTCAAAAAAAATCGCCGCAAGCCAAGGCCGCAGGCGTTCCGGAAACATTTTAGGATGGACGCTGGGCGACCAGATGGAAATTCGCGTATTGGACTACGGCGTCCTCCGCCGATTTCTCATTGCATAACTGGACCACGGAACGAAATAGGCCGGACCCCTTTTCCCAGCCCGGCGTGTAAAACAAATCTGTCTACGCTGAAACCAGGACGGCCTTGTTCTTTTTCAGATATTTCTCAACGGTTGATATGCCGCTGCAGGAGTTGGAGCTTCTGACGGCGTCGGGCTTGGCCAGTTTGTAATGCACCAGCAATTTGCCGACCATGCCCACTTGGAGATTCAATTCTGCCATCCGCCAGATTTGACCGGTTTCCAGCGGTTGAAGGCCAATCCGGCGCGTCGGCTTATTATTCTTCATAACGGAGTTTGCACCGGAACTTTCAATTAAACGAGTTAAATCGAAAGATAATGTGGCGCTTCGCTTTGCCCCTCAAAAGCACACCAAGGATGCTGATCGCGGCAGCCGGACCACAACTGTCCCGGCGATTTTGTCGTGCCAGCCCTGCTTCTCCCGGTCCCAGCCGATCCAAAAGAAACCAAGGAAAAAAACGGCGGTGGAAAATGCCGCGGCCAGTCCACGCACGAGCGCCACGAGAAACGTAAGCGGCCCGCCATCGTGGCGCACCACCTGTAGCTTGAGCACAATTCCCCCAATCGTGGTTCCCTTCCACGCCCACAGGCCGGCGAAGTAAGCCAAGGTGATAAGAAATCCAAACGGGAACCGAACAGGATGGCCAAATAATCCGCCAGCCATGGCGATAACAATGCCCACGAACACGATATCCAGGAACGCCGCGCCCATGCGCTCCCAAAAGCCGGCCCGAGGACAGGACAACACCGGTGAAATAACCGGCAGTGCGGCGGGCGATGCGCCAGCGCCAGTTTGCGCTTGAGGCGTGGTGGGCATCGGATTTCCCGAAGTCCAAGCGTCCGGCGATTCCGTCGCACCTGCCGCCGGCCCGCCAGAAACGATGGCCGGAGGAATGCCGGGCGCACCGGCTGTTGGCGCCGGGGACGCTGCCGCCATTGCCGCCATGACGGGTGGTGAGCCCGAAACCGGTGGCGGAACCGTTGGTTTCTCCGGCATTTCTCGTCGCAAGCTGCCGAAGGCGGCTGTGACCGCGCAACCCAGACCCCAAACGCTGAAAATCGTATAGGTCAGCAGTCCCAAAATGGGGACCATGTAAAGCAACGTCAGGAGGACCGAGCCGATCAGAAATGCCACCAGCGGCTTTTGAAACCCGGTTCCAAAGTGCCGTCCGATTTGCATTCCGAGCCATTCCAAAATTGCGACCTTGCCCACAACCGCGCCAAAGAACAATGCCGCCATCAAGAACGGCACGACGATCAAGCCGATTCCCGTGACGGCCAGGATTACAATCACCACCGGCACGAGAATTTTCGTCAGCATTCCCATCAGGAACGTGGTCGCCGGCCGCTGGGTCAGGCTGTCAACGCACACTTGAACCGGCCGTGGAAACACCGCCGCAATGAACAGGTAAAACAGAAAGAACACGCCGGCGATGATCCACACAAAACCGACCTGCGGAGCCAGCGGCCGAAATTCAAACACGCAATACCTCAACCATTTCCCCAGCCATTCAATATTCGCAAATGGGATGGGCAGCCCCACGTTCACCTTCTGGCCATGGATCTTTGCCCCGTCTGCGATGTTGAACTTGCCGCCGACCGCCACTGCGTCGCCGGCCACCTTTACCCCCGGATCCACCGTGAGCGTGCCCATGACCGCCACGGCATCCTTGTTAATTTTAGCCCCCGGTTTCAGGTGAATGTTGCCCATGACCGCGACCACGGCGTCGCCCACTTCTCCATCCACCTCCGAGCTGCCGCCAATCGTGACGACCGCCTGCCGGACTTTCCCATGGATTTTTGCCGAACCGCCGATGACCACCACCACGTCGGCGGTATCACCCGCTTTCAATTCCACATTCTGGCCGAACATCACAATGGGCTGCGGCTGGCCCCCGCTCTCGTCGTCCTTGTGCATGAACAGGTCGGTGAGGTTGTGGTTCGTCGCGCCAGAAGCCGGCGCGTTGGAGACGGCCAAAACTTGTCGGTCGTCCGGGCTGTTCGTAGGCGCGGACATTTGCGCATCCGCAGCGGCATTCGTTTGCTGGGCCATTGCCAGTGGCGCGAGCAAAAGACTGCCGGCGACCGTCAATGGAACGAACCAAGTTTGTATTGTTGTTTTCATAATTTGGATTCCTAACGTTTTGCGAAGGCGAGGCGGAAATATACGGTGCCCAGTCCAATGCACACGGCATATCCGGTTCCCAGCGCGACCAGGCAAGCGACGATGAAGCCGGTGCCGAGTTTTTTCGCCACCAGGACGGCCGCGCCCGCCAGCACGTTGAATGTATTCCCAATCACGTTGACTCCGGAAAACCATTCGCCCACCCGGTGCAGCGCCAGCGTGGCGGTTCCGGTCTGCGACAACTGCCAGCCGCCCAGGCAAAGTCCGCCAAACAGCGCCAGCAACACTACGAGCGACGACGCTTGCAGGGCCGCCGGCCACGTCTGCCACGAACGGCTATACCAAGGAACCCGGGCACGTTGTCCGATGGCCGCCATGACGCGATTCGCCAGCGCGCCCGGCGCAGCCAGATCCGGCAGCGCCTTCAGCTCGCGGCTGATCGCCGCTTCCAATTGCTTGTCGTGATCCGGATTCATGCGTTTCCAGTCTGGCGGTTTTCCGATTCCAGGGTGAGGTGAAGCTTTTTGCGCAATGCTTCGCGGCCGCGGGAAATATCCGTCTTCACCTTGCCCAGCGACACGCCAAGTTTTTCGGCGATTTCCTCGTAGCGCAATCCTTCAAGGTGATAGAGCACCAGCGGCACCCGTTGCGCCGTGGGCAGTTTTTGCATGGCCTGCTCAACCAGTTCATGCCTGTCCCTCGCCTCCAGTTCCTCGCCCAGGTTACTTTCGTCGGCAAATTCCACTTCCGGCTCGCCGCCCGCATCGGGGTCGCCGGTGAAAATCTCGGAAAAGAAAGTCCAGCGCGAACGATAGCGGGAAAGATGATTCAAGCTGAGATTGGTGGCGACGGTCTTGAGCCAGCCGCCGACGGTCGGGCTGCCCTGCAACTCGCCGAAACGTTCATACGCGCGCAGGAACACCTCTTGGGTGACGTCTTCGGCTTCGGATTGATGGGCGAGCAAACGCATAGCCGTGCTAAATACCATGTTCTGGTAACTCCTCATGAACGCCTCGAATTGTTGCGCATCTGTCATGGTCGGGCCGCGGCCCTCGGCGGCTCATCCTACATCCGGAAGACTGTTGAACGCAAAACTCTTGCATAATCGTTTGAAATAATGGTGCGCATGGGAACTAGAGCGACCTCCCGGCCCGTGCGTGGGACAACCCCGGCGTATTTCCCGACTGCGCCACCGGGCGCAAGAGAGCAGAGCCGACAAGGCCTGCCTTGGAATCAATCCGTGGTTTTGCCGCCGTCCGAAAATTCATCCAGCCGTCGCATCCGGGCTGCAGCCAATTCCCGTCCGCAGCGGCTGGCTGGCCCGGCAATGCCGGCAAGGGCTGGGCCCTTTTGAAGGCCGGATTCACATTGGCTTTCGCGGAAAAACTTTTCATGTTCCAATTTAATAACCCGGCAGGCGCATGAATTGTTTCACAAAAGTTCCCCGTGGATATGCGGCAGCATTACCCCTGTGGCAAATGAGGGCGAATCAGGGCAGCCACCCTGAGCTTGAAGGAAAGGAAATTGTGCCGTCGAAAAACGGCAAACTGGCCGGGCAGCTTATTCTTGAACCAAAACCGCCTTGTTCTTTTTCAGAAATTTCTCCACAACCCGCTTGCCGCTGACGGAAGTCTGTGTGCGGACGGCATCGGGTTTGGCCAGCTTGTAATGCACCAGCAATTTGCCGACGAGTCCCACCTTGAGATTCAACTCCGCCATGCGCCAGATCTGGCCGGTTTCCAGCGGTTGAAGGCTAATCCGGCGCGCCGGCTTGTTATTCTTCATAACGGAGTTTGCACCGGCGCATCCAATTTAACCAGCTAAATCGCAAGGTTGAAGAGAAAGTCAGATTACCGGCACAAAGGGTTTGTCCCGTCGCACCGTGTTATCACGAAGCGTTCCGGTAAGCCAGTTTGACAATCCAATCGGCCAGGAAGAAAAGGACGGCTCCCAATGCCAGCCCCGGAAGACCGAAGACAAAGTAGGAAATGGTCGAAGGCGCGTCAGTATCGCTGCCCTGGTTAATGCGGAGAATGTTTTCAAAAAAATTGTCAAACCCCGCCCACACATTCCACAAGCTGTAGATGATGATCAGGAATCCGGTCGCCCGGACCACAACGCCAAAAAGTTCGGATGCTTTCATTTTTTAATTCTGACCAAGCCTGAACCATCGGCGTTTCCGTTGTCAATGCCGGCGTGAAAGGGATTTCTCAAAGATGCGACGATTCTTTGAGTCGGCCCAATACTTTCCAGCGGATGAAAAGTGCCAACGGGTCTATTGACAAAATATTTTCATCTGTTGGAACCTTTCATCTGTTGGAAAAAGATGTGTAACACCCAAGCAGATAATTGCGCGAGTTTTGTTTTGGCAAGCGCGCCGTTCACGGATTAACTAGACGCCATGCAAGCCGTGCTCGATTACTTGAAACGCAACCAGGCCCGCTTCGTGGCCGAATTGTGCGAATATCTCCGCTTTCCCAGCGTCTCCGCGCAGCCGCAGCACAAGAAGGATTTGCGCGCCTGCGCCGGCTGGCTCGTGGAACATTGCCGGCGAATCAGCCTCGACGCGCGCCTGTGCCCGACCGCCGGCCATCCCATCGTCGTCGCCAAAACGCCGCGCACCAAAGGATCGCGTAAGCCGCACTTCATGATTTACGGGCACTACGACGTGCAGCCGCCGGAGCCGCTCGAATTGTGGAAATCGCCGCCGTTCGCGCCGCGCATCGCGGGCCGCTCGATTTATGCCCGCGGCAGCATGGACAACAAAGGCCAGAATTTCGCGCATTTGAAAGCCATCGAGGCCTATCTCCAAACCGACACTCCGCTGCCTTGCGACCTCACGTTCGTCCTCGAAGGCGAGGAGGAAGTCGGCAGCGCGAACCTTGCGAAATTTCTCAAAACGCACCGCGCGGAGTTGTGCTGCGACGCCGTGGTCATCTCCGATACCGACATCCCCAGTCCCAAACATCCCGCGTTGGCCTACTCGCTGCGCGGCATCATTGCCTTCGAAATCACCGTGCGCGGCCCGGCGCGCGATTTGCATTCCGGTGTTTTCGGCGGCGCGGTGGAAAATCCGGCCATGGCCCTCGCCCGGCTGCTCGCGCAACTCCGCGCCGCCAACGGCCGCGTGACCATTCCGGGTTTTTACGACGAAGTCGCGCCGCTTTCGGCTTACGAACGGAAACAATTCGCCCGGCTGCCCATCAAGGATCGCGACCTCCAAAAATTGCTTGGCGTCAAAAAATTATTCGGCGAACGCGGTTTCACGCCCACCGAACAGCGCAGCGCGCGCCCGACGTTCGAGATCAACGGCCTGACGAGCGGCTACCAGGGCGAGGGCAGCAAGACGATTGTGCCGGCGTGGGCGCGGGCAAAAATCACCTGCCGCCTCGTGCCGAACCAAAGACCGGCAAAAATTCGCGAACTCGTTTGCCGGCACATCAAAAAAATCTGCCCGCCGACGGTGCGGCTAGAAATCGAGGCCGGTCACGGCGCGGAAGCGTATCTGGTCTCGCCAACGAGCGGGCGGGCGCGGGCGGCCTTGCGCGCGCTCGAAGCCGCGTTCGGCTGCCCGCCGGTGCTGATGCGCGAAGGCGGCTCGATTCCCATCGTCAACGATTTCAAAAAGATTCTCGGCGCTGACTCGCTGCTCCTGGGTTTGGGCCTGCCGGACGGCAACGCGCATTCGCCGAACGAAAAATTCAACCTCGATTGCTTCGCCAAGGGCCAGGCGATGAGCGCGCACCTGTGGCAGGAGTTAGCAGTTTGCTGAGTAGAAGCCGACGTAAGGAGGCTTAAACTTTTCAGAACTCTCAACACTCAACCATGCGCCCTCAACCCGATCAGAGCCTCGTCATCTCGGCTCCTACAAACAATCGTCAGTCCGACCATAACCTCAATTCCGCCCGCAACTGTTCCACCGGCAGGCCAACGACGTTGCTGTAAGAGCCGGAAATTTCCGAGATAATCAGGTCGCCATGCTCCTGGATCGCGTAGGCGCCCGCCTTGTCCATCGGGTTCACCTTTGCCAGATAGTCGCGGATTTGTCCGGCATCGAGCGGATGAAACATCACTTCCGTGCTCACGGCGAAAATCCGTTCCCGGTCCGCGCGCAAATGAATCAGGCTGATGCCGGTGACCACCTGGTGCGTGCGGCCCTGCAGCCGCGTCAGCATCCGCTCCGCATCGGCGCGGCTGGCGGGCTTGCCCATGATTTCGCCGTCGAGAAACACCAGCGTGTCCGCGCCGAGCACGAGCGAGTCGGGATTTTTCTTTGCCACCGCGCGCGCCTTGCGCCGGGCATTGAGCTGGCAGACCTCAAACGGCGACAATTGCTCATCCAACACCTCCGTCGCGGCGCTGGGGATGATCCGAAACTCCAGTTTCAACAGCTGCAACAATTCCGCGCGTCGGGGGGAGGCTGAAGCCAGAATGAGAGGCGGCAAATTCACGCGCTGAACTTAAGCGATGCCGGCCAAACTGTCGAGTGGCGGAGCGCGTTGGAGTTCAAGCTTCAGCTTGCCCTGGGAGCGCTGGCGTACCGCCGGCTTGTTGCCTGAAAAACAAATTAAATCCATTTGCCGGCGAGACGCCGGCGCTCCTGCCAGTTGCGCCCGGCGTTTTTCCTTTTGCATCCCCTCCGCCGCTGGCAAAATCCGCCGGTGAGCGTCACGCGGCGGCAATTTGAACAAATGCAGGAACGCCTCGGCGGCGCTTCCTCCCGCGCGGTCTCGCCGGCTTTTACATCGGCCTTGCGCGCCGCGCCCAATGCGCATCGCATCATTCTCGGCGTGGACCCGTCGCTGCGCGGCACCGGCTTCGGCGTCATCAAGCTGGCGAAGCCGTTTCCCGAAACTTTGACGCACGGCACGATTTCCTGCCCGGCCGGCTGGGAACGCTCGCGCTGCCTCGTAAAAATTTCCCAAACCTTGCGCGAAGCCATCCAAAAACATCGCCCGACCGTTTGCGTCATCGAAGGTCTTTTTTACGCGCAAAATCTGCAAACCGCGCTTATCATGGGCGAGGCGCGCGGCGCGGCGCTCGCCGCCATTGCCGAAGCCGGCCTGGAAATTTTTGAAATCGCACCCCGCAAGGTGAAGCAAGCCATCGTCGGCTACGGCGCGGCGCAAAAGTCTGCTGTCGCCAAAATGGTCCAGCGGATGTTGAATCTGCCCAAACCGCCCGCGCCCGACGCGGCGGACGCGCTGGCGCTGGCGCTGGCCCACGCGCAGGGAAATTCACGTTATAATTTGTCGCCAATGAAGAGGATTTGAATGCAACAGGCTCTTTTTTTTCCGCCACGGTTGATAGTGCAACTGTTTAATGATTTGGCAGACCATCCCATCATTGCGATAACAGTGGCTGTGATTGCGATTACTGCTTTTATTTTTTGGCTTTTACGCAGCGATATAAATTGAACCATGATCACCTTTCTCCAAGGCAAACTCGTCGAGGCGTTGCCCACGCAGGTCGTCGTGGACGTCAACGGCGTCGGCTACGAGGCTCTCATTCCGTTGTCGTCGTTCGACAAGCTGCCGCAGCCGGGCGAGACGGTGAAACTGCTCACGCAATTGGTCATCCGCGAGGACGCGCACATTCTTTACGGCTTTGCGAGCGCGGCGGAACGCGATTTGTTCCGGCTGCTCGTCAACAGCGTCAGCGGCATCGGGCCGAAAACGGCGCTGAACATCCTGAGCGGCATCAGCGTGACGGCCTTTCGCGGCGCGGTGGCCGGCGGCGACGTAAAAGCGCTCTCGCAAATTTCCGGTGTCGGCAAAAAAACCGCCGAACGCATCATCGTCGAGTTGCGCGACAAAATCGGCGCGGCCGGCGCGTGGGAAGCCGCAAGCGCGCAGCGCGCGCTGTCGCCCGACGATCAAAAAGTCAACGACGCCGTGCTGGCGCTGATGGCTCTCGGCTTCAAACAAATTGACGCGCACGACGCCGTCCGCCACGCCCAAAGCATGCTCGGTGCGAAGGCGACGGTCGAAGACCTGGTGCGGGCGTGCTTGAAAAAAGGAGCGTGATGGCCGAAGCAAGTTCATCACCTGAAAAAGCGGGCCCGCCGGCAAGAAAACGAAAATCCGGCGTAATCGTGCCGCACCAGGCGAAGTGGCATCAGCGAGCCGGCGCGTTTCTAGTGTTCGTTTCGTTGCGCGCGCTCATGGTCACGGTGCGGTGCCGTCTGCGCAACCACTCGGAATTCCTGGCGCCCAACGCCCCCGGCCCGGTAATTGTTTGTTTCTGGCACAACCGGCTGGCGTCCTGCATCAAGGTTTATGAAAGCCTCCGCAAACCGCACGCGTCCACCAAGGGCATGGCGGCGCTGATCAGCGCCAGCCGGGACGGCGCGTTTCTCACGGGCATTCTGGAATGGTTTGGCGTGCAGCCGGTGCGCGGATCCAGCAGCCGGCGCGGACCGCAGGCGTTGCTCGAACTCACCACTTGGGCCGAGCGCGGCTACGACCTGACCATCACGCCGGACGGCCCGCGAGGACCATGCTACCAATTTCAGGAGGGGGTGATGTCGCTGGCGCAGGTGACTGGGTTGCCGGTGTTACCGGTGGCGTTCAACCTGAATTGGAAGCTGCGCGTGAAAAGCTGGGACCGGTTTCAAATTCCGCTGCCCTTTGCCCGCTGTGAAGTCGTCGCCGGCCGGGTCATGCGTGTGCCGGCCGAAGCCACCGACGCCGAGCGCGAATCGCTGCGGCAACAACTGGAAACCGAGCTGCGCGCAATTTCCCGTGATTGAATTGCCGAGGAAACAAGTCAAACAAGTCCCTGATTTTTGAAAACGCCGGAAGTTTGGGACTCGTCCCTCCGAAAACAGTTTGGCGTCACGGTTCTTGACACTCAACTTTCAACCCTCAACCCTCAACTCCGCATGATCGCCCGCGTCAGCCTTGAAATCGCGCTCCGCAAGGAGTTTGATTATTTGATTCCGCCCGGATTGGCGGGGCAAATCGAAGTTGGCAGCCGCGTGCAGGTGCCGTTTGGCCCGCGCAAGATTCTCGGCTGTGTGACCGCGCTCGCCGAGGAATCCGACCATACGAACCTGAAGCCCATTCTGAAAGTCATTGGGGCGCAGACGCTCGTTACACCGAAGGTCCTGAAACTCGCCCGCTGGATTGCCGAGTACTACTGCTGCGCGCCGGAAACCGCGTTGAAATCCGTCCTGCCCGAAGCCGTGCGCAAGGAGGAATCCGGCTGGCGCGAGCGGTTGTTTGTCCGCGCGCTGCCGGTGAGCGGCGAATTTCCAAAACTGCCCAAGCGCCAGCAGGAAGTCTGGAACATCATCGAGGAGCGGCGCGAGCTGCCGTTGCAGGAACTGGTCGAACTGGCCGAAACCACCGCCGCCACCGTTCGTAAACTCGAAGATCGCGGCCTGGTTGAGATCGCCCCGCAAATTTCCGAGCGCGATCCGTATGCCCGGGAGCACATCCTGCCGTCGCAACCGCTGCCGTTGAACCCGGCGCAAGCCGTCGCGCTGGAGAAAATCGAGGCGGCTATGAATCACAGCGAAGATGGAGGATTGAAGATGGAAGATGGAAAAGCCGGGCCACCCTCCATTCTCCATTCTCCATCCTCGACTTTCCTTTTGCACGGCGTCACCGGATCGGGCAAAACCGAGGTTTATCTCCAGGCTCTCGCCCACGCGCTGGAACAAGGCAAAGGCGCGATCGTGCTCGTGCCGGAAATTTCGCTTACGCCGCAAACCGTGGAGCGATTCAAGGCCCGGTTCAGTTCCGGCAAGCTGCAAACGCTCGTGGCTGTTTTGCACAGCCACCTGTCCGCCGGCGAACGCCACGACGAGTGGCACAAGATCCGCCAAGGCCGCGCCCGCATTGTCATCGGCGCGCGTTCGGCGATTTTTGCGCCGGTCGAACCGCTCGGTCTCATCATCGTGGACGAGGAACACGAGTACTCTTACAAGCAGGAGGAGGCGCCGCGTTACCACGCCCGCGACGTGGCCATCATGCGCGGCCAGATGGAAAACGCCGTCGTCGTGCTCGGCTCGGCCACGCCGTCGCTGGAAAGTTATTACAACTGCAAAAAGTGCAAATACGCGCTGCTCGAATTACCGGAGCGCGTGGATGACCAGAAAATGCCGCACGTCCGCGTCGTGGACATGCGGCAGGCCGCGTCCCAGCAACGCGGGAAGGAAGGCATCCCGATTTTCTCGCCGCAGCTCAAGGAAGCCATCACGCAACGGCTCGAGCGTGGCGAGCAGACGATCCTGTTTTTGAACCGGCGCGGTTATTCGACGTCGCTGCAATGCCCGAAGTGCGGCGAGGTTGTTCAGTGCCCGAATTGCAGCCTCGCGCTCACGTTTCACCGGCAGGAACAAAAGCTCGCCTGCCACATTTGCGGCCATGTCGCGCCCGTGCCGTCCGTTTGCCCGAACGTGAAATGCAAAAACCCGGCGATCCGTTTTGCCGGCACGGGCACGCAACGGGTCGAGGAAACGCTCGCCAAACTGTTCCCGCAGGCGCGCATCAAACGGATGGACGCCGACACGATGAAGCGCAAGGACGATTACCGGAAGGTGCTCGGCGATTTTCGCACGGGCAAGACCGACATCCTCGTCGGCACGCAGATGATTGCCAAGGGGCTGCATTTTCCCAACGTCACGCTCGTCGGCATCATTTACGCCGACCTCGCGCTGCATCAGCCGGATTTTCGCGCGGGCGAGCGCACCTTCCAATTGCTCACGCAGGTTGCCGGCCGAGCCGGGCGCGGCGACGTCGAGGGCGAGGTGTTCGTACAGGCATTCGCGCCGTTTCATCCGGCGATTCAATATGCGCGCCGACACGATTTCGTGGGTTTCTACGAACAGGAAATTGAATTCCGCGAACAACTGAAATATCCGCCCGTCAGCCGCGTGGCGTTGCTCACGCTCAAGGGCCGCAACGAGGACAAGGTGAAATTCAGCGCCGAGCACTTGAAACGGGAGTTGGAGAAAAATCTTAAGTCTTCGGATGACGAAAACGAACCCCTCATCCGGCCTGCGGCCACCGGGGAGAAGGAAAACAAAGCGCACCACTCCCTCGCACCACAGAGCGGGGCGAGGGGTGCGTTTAAAGATTTAATCATTGCCGGGCCGGCGCCGGCGCCGTTGCTGCGCGCGGAAACTTTTTATCGCTACCAGATCATGTTGCGGACGAAGGCGATGAGCAAATTGAGCCAGGCCCTGACGAAAATCATCGCAACGCTCGCCCTGCCGGACGACGTGACCCTGGCGGTGGACATTGACCCGGTGAACCTGGGGTAATCGGGGAAAAGCGGTGGAGGGCCACCGCAGTCCAAGACCTGTCGGATGTTTCGATGGTCCCAGCGAACGCGCTTGCGTTTTGGACTGCGCCAACCCTCTGGCGCTTTGATTCGGGCGTCCATCTGGTTGCTATTGGATTGTCGCCCCGGTCAATTTGATTTGCGCGATACGGCGTTCGTATTCCGCCGCGCTGACTTCGCGGGAGATGGCGTGGCAAACCTTTTCAAAGCCGGGAAATTTCCAGAGATTCGGAAAATCGCGGCATTGCTGCGGCTTCACGGACTGTACGGCGCAGTCGTTGCCTTCCAGAAAAACGCATCCACCGTCCGGCATTTCCTGCAAGGCCAGACCGCCCCGATCCCAGCGCAGCCGCGTGAATTGCTGGATGAATTCATTTTCGCTGATGCCTTTGAACGCGGCGAGCCGGGTGATTTCCTCATTGGTCAAACGCACCTGCCCCGGCCAGCGGCAGCAGGCCGTGCAACGTTGACATTCAAGGAAAATCGGCACGCGAACCAGCTTGGCGATTACGCCTTTTTAATTCCTCTTTGCCACAAGTCGAAATGATAGAGCGCGACGACGACGAGGGAGTGGCCGATTTTTTCATCAGCGACGAGTTTTGGCACTTCCGCCACTGGCACCAGCCGCGTCGCCAGATCCTCACCGTGATCGAATTCCACGCCGTGCTTCAACCGGCAGTTTTCAATAAGAACGGTGTAAGTCTTGTTGCTCAAGATGGCTGGGTTTGACCAGATGTGTCCAAGAATGCGCGCGTTTTCGCCCTCATAGCCGGTTTCCTCGCGCAGTTCGCGCACAGCGGTCGCCACCGGGTCGGTCTCGCCCGGGTCCATCATGCCGCCGGGGATTTCCAGTTCCACGGTGTTTGAACCGTGGCGATATTGCTCGACCATCACCAGTTGCTGGTCGGGCGTGACGGCGATGACGTTGACCCAGTTGACGCTTTCGAGAACGTAAAAATCGTGTTCCTTGCCGGTGCGCGGCGAGATTTTCACGTCCGAACGCAGCTTGAAGATGCGGAAATCGCCGATGAGCTTCGAGCTGATTTGTTTCCAAGGCCGAATCATGGGATGTAGGAGATAGGAGATGGGAGATGGAGGCCAGAAAAAATGTCGCCTGAAACAAACCTCAACTCCCATCTTCCAACTCCTAACTCCTTCCACTTGCCGCCCAACCTTGTTTCATCAGGGTCAACAAATGCTGCAACGCTTCCTCGTAAGAACGGCCTTTTTGGGCGGCGAGCTGGCGGGCGCGCTTGTCGAGTTGCGCGGCCATTTCGGCGGATTTTTCGGCCGGACAGCCGAGGGCCGCCAAGGTTTTGGCCAGTTCGGAAATATCCATGACACCAGACGCGGAAAAAGTTAATAAGGAAACTAGGAAACCAAGAACGGTTTTAATTTAATTTCCTACATTCCTGGCTTCCTCATTTCACCGCATCAAGCGGAACGATCTTGACGCTGATGATGCCCATGCGCTGGTCGGGGCGGTCCTGCGGATGCGTGGGCGTGGTGCCGATTTTTTCCAACACGTCATCGCCTTTGATCAGCTTGCCGAACGTGGTGTATTGACCATCAAGAAAGGTCGGATCGCCATGGCAGATGAAAAACTGGCTGCCGGCGGAATCGGGATTATTGGAGCGTGCCATGGAAATGACGCCGCGGGTATGCGAACGGTCATTGAACTCGGCCTTGATGGTGTGGCCGGGGCCACCCGTGCCCCACATGTTTTCCTTGCCCGGATCCTTGGTCAGCGGGTCGCCGCCTTGAATCATAAAGCCTTTGATGACGCGGTGAAAACAGGTTCCGTCGTAAAAGCCCTTGTTGGCGAGCGTCTTGAAATTCTCGACGGTCTTGGGCGCGACCTCTGGCCAGAATTCGATGACCATTTCGCCTTCGGTGGTGGTAAGGATGGCAGTTTCGCTCATATATTTTTGCAGATTAGAAATTGTTGCGGATTAGGTCGTTCTTTGCAGGCAATTCTACCGACAATATGGTCGCGGATTTGATGTAGTCGAGGTGCGGGAAATCTTTTTTCAAGTAAGCATTGCCCTCACCCTGGACGCGGCCTTGATCCGGCCCACGACCGCGCGGAGCGCCTTCGCCATACTCGCCGTTGATCTTGTCCACCACGTCCATTCCCCCGGTCACTTTGCCGAATGATGAGAACCCCATGCTGTCAAGGTTGATGTTGTCGGCGAAGTTGATGAACAACTGTGTGGTGCGTGTGTTGGGGCCGGCGGTGGCGAAGGTGATCGTGCCGCGCGTGTTGCTGCCTTTGACGGGATCGTCGGCAATCGCCGCCGCGCGCCACTTGGCGGAGACGTCCGGGTCGCCGTGGATGCCGAACTGGCACATGAATCCTGGAATCACGCGGAAGAAGGCGATGTCCTTGAAGTAGCCGGAACGAACGAGGTTGTAAAAGCGATCCGCGCCGTTGGGCGAGAGCGATCGGGTGACTTCAATGGTGAACTTCCCTTTGGTCGTGTCGAACTGCGCCTTGAAGGTTTCGGGCGCCTGCTCGGTGAGTTTGGCGGGATCGGCGAAGCCCGGCGAAGAGGCCACAGGTTTCTCCTCCTTCTTGGCATCTTCGGCTTGAACCATCGCAACGGCGGCAAAAAGGCCGAGCGCACACAGTAAATGAATTGTTTTCATGGCGGCGAAATCTTCCAGACTCGCGGTCAAAAGTCACGCGCGGAATTTGACCTTTCAAGTCATCGGCGGCGGGGCATTTTTATCTTCACGGGTTTTTTGGTCTTCGGCCAGCGCGCTCGTGATCAAGCTCCCCTGCGACGCGGCATGGGAACGCCACCACAGGAAAATTGCCAACCCGCCCACCACAACCAAAACGGCCAGGCCACCAGCCCAAACACGCTTATGGCTGGTCCCGGAACTATCGGCCGGTGGAGCGGCGGCATTATTGGTTGGCGTCTGTGGCTCAGCGGTGATTTCGGGTTGAGCGGGAACGGGGTTGGTTTCCTCCAAGGGTGCAACGACTGGTGGTTTCTCCTCTTTGACAACTACAGGTGCGGGTGCCGATGTTGCGGTCATCGGGACCGGAACAACGGTTTTCGTCGGTTTCGGTGGCGTAACGACCGGTGGTTTCACCTCTTTGGTCGTTGCGGGTGCTGCCACTGGTGGCGGGACGGCAGCTTCGTTGGTGCTGGGAGTGTTTGTAGTGGCGCTGGCTGGCTTGTCGGTTTTGGTTTCCTGGGCCAAAGCCGTCGCCATTCCAGCAACAAGGATGATGGTGCAAATGGAAATCCAAGCTTTCATAGAAGGGAATTTTCCAGACCTGCGGCAAAAAGTCACGGGCGGATTTTAATCTTTTTCATCGAACCGGCCATAAGGCTGCCACCCGTCAGCGGGCACGGCGCAACATGAATACCAGCAGACCGCCCGCCAGAAATGCCCCGCCAATGGCCAAGGCGCCTTTAAGGCTGATTCCAGAACTTTCAGGCGAGGGCGTAGCGGCCTTCGTCAGCATCGGTAGTGCGGTTGGAATATTGGTTTGAGCGGGAACGGCGCTGGTTGGTGCCAAGGGCACAACGTCTGGCGGGCTTACCTCTTTGGCAATCGCGGGGGCGGGCGATGCTGTCTCGGTCATCGGCGGCGGAGTTGTGGTCATTGGTGGCGGATTGGCCGGCGCCGGTTTCGGCTGGGACGGCGGCACACGGTTGGTGATGGTCGTTCCGACAATAATGAGCGCTGGAACGCTGGGTTGTGGCGGGCTTGGCGGTGCAGGCTCATTCACAACCGGCGGCGCTGGGGCAATTTCTGGCAAGGGAGGGAACTCCGGAAGACTCACCGTCTCGGGCGGAAAACTCACCATGCAACCGACGTATTGGCCGCGTTGCGAGCGCAACCCAATGACAATTGGCAACCGTTCCTTCTGCCGCTCTTTCTGCCGTTGCTGGAAAACTTGATTGATGCCGGTGTCGTAGGGTGTTCCATGAATTTCTCCTTTGCCGTCGCAAAAAATCAGCACCGTCAGCCGCTCGGAACCCTGCACCACGTGATTCAGCGACGGTGGCAACGCGTCGAAGCCCGTCTTGTTCACGTAATGCTGTTTTTTGATAAACTTGGTGATGTTCGACGCAATCGTCGGCGCATCATCCGGCTTCCAGTATTGCAGTGGAAACTGTCCCTTGTGCAAAGCCTGGTCGAACGTCCACACGCCAACACTGTCGCCCGAACGCAACTGCCCGTTCACACTGGTCGCCAGCAGGGTGTCGAGCGTCTTTTGCACCGCCGGCAAACGCTGTCTCATGTCTGACGAAGTGTCAAAGATGAGCAGAAAACGGTTGTCCACCTTCTGCGCCGCCGGTTGCGCGCGCAACGCTGGAACCATGAAAATTCCCGCGAGCAGCACCGCGGGAATAAACCCGCGGCGAACAATGATATTTTGGTGCGTTCGTGTCTTCATTTCAAATCGCGCCGGCCATTCTGGTTGAACCGGTTTCGCTCCGCACGATTGTAATTCCGCAATTCATCCTGCAATTCCGTCAGCGCACTTTCAACCATGCGGATGAAATTCGCGCAACTCGACGCCAGCCCGCCCATGCCCGTCACGGTATCGCGCTCAGCGATGTCGTCCGTGACCGCCAGCACCTCGCCATAGGCGCTGAACCGGTACGCCGCGCGCTCGATCATTTGATCGGCGGTCTGCCCCGCGCGCGAAAACAAAACTTCAACGTCCGGATTCGATTCGCGCGGCGGCGTCCCCATCGGCGCGCCTGAACCATCAAAAAAAATTGTGACCGGCGTGCCTGTCGCATCGTAATAACGCGTGAGCACATAAATCAATTCCTCTCGCGCGCGAGCCGAATAACGCAACTGGCCGGGAGCCAGTTCCAGCCAGTTGTGCAACAGGCTGTAGCCATCCACCAAAATGCGCGCCAGCGCCATAAGCGGAGCATAATCATTTCCCTTTCAAGTCCAAAGTCCAAAGTTGGCACGAACCGCGGCTTGGGATATTGGTCTTGGTTCGGACTTGAATCTTGAAACCTTAAACTGGAAACTGTCATTCATGGCCGCCGCCAACACCATTTTTCAAAAATCCAATCGCGGTATTGCCGCGCTCGCGCTGGTTGTGTTCACACTCGACCAGTTTGCCAAATGGCTGGTGTTGCATACGCTTGACATGGGCGACGAAAAGACCGTCATCCCCGGTTTCTTCAAACTGGTTCACTGGGGCAATACCGGCGCGGCGTGGAGTCTCTTCAGCGGCAACAACGCCGCGCTCGCCCTGGTCGCCCTGTTCGCGCTCATCGCGCTTTTTCTCACGCGCCACCACTTCAATTCTGACACTCTTTCCGGCCAGATTGCCTTCGGCTTGATTTTTGGAGGTATTGCTGGAAACCTGGCCGATCGCCTGCTGCCCGGGCGCCATGCCGTCGTGGATTTTCTTTATTTCTACCTGCAACAACGCGGCGGTCGCGTCATTGATTTTCCCGCCTTCAATGTCGCCGACACCGCCATTTGCACCGGGGTGGGGTTGATTTTTCTCATCACCTGGAAGACCGAACATACTCCCAAACCCGCGTCTGATTGATGCGCCATGCCCACGCGCACGGAAAATTTAATCGTTGAAAAATCGATCCCGTACGGGCGGATGGACACCTATTTGCGCGAAAAATTTCCCGCCGCCTCGCGCGGAGCGTTGCAACGGCTGATGGAACAGGGCCACATCCTCGTCGATGGTCACACGGTCAAACCCACGCACAGCCCGCGCGCCGGCGAAAAAATTGAAGTCCGTTGGCCGGAGGCAATTCCCGCCGAAGCCCAACCGGAGGAAATCCCGCTCGCCATTCTTTTTGAGGACCCATCGCTGCTCGTGCTTAACAAGGCCGCTGGAATCGTCGTGCATCCCGGCGCCGGACACGAGGAGCACACGCTTGTCAACGCCCTGCTGCACCATTGCCAGGGGTCGCTCAGCGGCATTGGCGGCGTCGCCCGGCCCGGCATCGTGCATCGGCTCGACAAGGATACCAGCGGCTGTCTCGTCGTTGCCAAGAATGACGAAACCCATCTCGCGCTCTCGGCGCAATTCGCCAAAAGGCAGGTCAAAAAAATTTACAACGCGATCGTCTGCGGCGAACTCGCCCGCGAATCCGGCGAAATCCGCGCCGCCATCGCCCGGCATCCCTCGCACCGCAAGCGCATGGCGGCAAGCGACGATGATTCCGGCCGCGCCGCTCATACGAGTTATCGCGTGCTCGAACGGCTGAACGCCGCGACGCTGGTCGAGGCGCAAATCCACACCGGCCGCACCCACCAGGTCCGCGTCCATTTTCAATTTCTCGGCCATCCGCTCGTGGGCGATGAAACCTACGGCGCGCGGCAAAACGCGCGGCTGAAGGAATTGACGGACTACGCCGTACCGCGCGTAATGCTGCACGCGCGCGAGCTTTCGTTCATCCATCCGCGCACGCAAAAGGAAATGAGTTTTGAAGCGCCCTTGCCCAAGGATTTCCGTGAGGCGTTGAAATTCTTGCGCTGAAAATTTGAAACCCAACTGAAAGAGCAATGGGTTATGTTTGCACAATCTAAACTGTCAGGCCAGGCAGGTTAACTTCCGCGTTTGGCCAACGACTTCCGGTGCCGTTTTGTGTCAACGCCTGTGTTTGAATGCAATTGCTTCAAGAAATAATTTGTGACTGAAAGAAATTTCCACCGGGCAGGCGCAGGGATCAATTTGTTAATTTTTTGAACAAACCGCCAATTCCCTTGGTGATTTTGTCCAGGTCCTGGCCCGCCACTTTCCCGGCCTCCTTGCCCAAATTCCCGGGGCCTTTGCCGAGGTCCGTGATAGCGGTGGCGACGGCCTTGATGGTGGTGGCGGTGATGGCTCCCAGCACGCGTCGCGTCAAATCAGCCGCCGTGATGCCGGCACCGCTTCTGCCCAGGTCGGTGAGATGAATATCCGGCAGCGGCAGGATCATTTCCTTGCCGCCCAGACCGGTTAGACTGACGTGAACCGTGGCCCCGGTAATCAAAAAATCGTCCACTTCAATTTTCCGGCCGGGCTGGCTGGCCGCCTTGGCGGTGGTGTTCGTGGAAGCGGGTCCGCCGTTTTTGGCGATGGCGTTCACGTTGTCCATGATTTTGCTGAGGTTGTTGCCGCCGAGGCCGCCTTCAAAAGTGATTTCCGGCGCTTCCACGCGCACCGAGCGCACGACGATTTTGTCCGACAAAACCGTCAATGGATTCACGCCCACGGCGACGGAACCGACGCTGATGGCCTGCGGCGTTTTGTAACCTTCCGGATTACCGACGACGAGGCCATTGATCGTGGCCGAACCGTTCAGCAACGACAAACTCACCGCGTCCACCCTGATGGAAACCTGTGTGATTTTCGGGCCGACCGCTTCCATGCCCTTTTTGACGATGGTACCAAGGAAGAGGCCGACGACAATCATCACGCCAACGATTAAAACCACCAATATGATGAGGACTTTCAGGAATAATTTTTCCATAATGAATTAAATTTGATTTAAATCATTCCGCCACCGATTTTGCCGGCAACTTCGCGGCATGGCCTCAAACCGTCGTGAGAGATCGAACCAAGTCAACAAAATCACTGACCTGATAGGGCTTGCCTAAAAAGCAGTCCGGCTTCACATCCGCTTTGGTGTAAATGCTTTCGTCCACCGTTCCGCTGAGGAGAACGATTTTTTGCTTCGGATGAATGCGTCTGCATTCGCGAATCAAATCCATGCCATTCATCGCGTGCATGGCGTAATCCGTCACGATCAACGCCGGCCGCGGATTCGCCGCAGAGAACTCCGCCAGCGCCGTTTGCGCGTCACGAAACGTCCGCACCCGATAATGCAGCGGCTCAAGAATCATCACCGCCATTTCCAGCAACATCGGCTCGTCGTCCACGACGAATATCGTGATCGGCGGAGTATTGGGTTGAGTGCCGTTCAAATCTGCCATAACCGGGATATAAAGAACACTTCCGCCCGCTTGCTGGCAAGCGCGTTTAATAAAAATTATCCACAAAAAGGTATTCACAAGCCTGCTCAAAAGGGGACATTCTCATGGAGTTCCGGCACATGTTTTCGCGCGCTTGTCTCCGCTTGCCGCCGCGACTATGCTCCGGCCATGAGCAACACCATCTTTCCCATGCGCGGTGAAGACCCCTGGCGCATTTTCCGCATCATGGCCGAGTTCGTGGATTCCTTCCAGACGCTTTCCCAGGTTGGCCCCGCCGTAACCATCTTCGGTTCGGCGCGGACGAAACCCGCCGACAAGTATTATCGCGCCACCCACGACATCGCCAAGGATCTCGCCAAACACAAGTTCGCCGTCATGACCGGCGGCGGGCCGGGCATCATGGAAGCCGCCAACAAGGGCGCCGCGCAGGGCGGTGGCAAATCCGTCGGCCTCAACATCGAATTGCCGCATGAACAGGCTGGCAACCGTTTCACCAACCTCCCGCTGCACTTCCACTACTTTTTCTCGCGCAAAGTCTGCTTTGCCAAATACAGTCTCGGCTTCATTTACATGCCCGGCGGCTTCGGCACGCTCGACGAATTTTTCGAAATCATGACCCTCGTCCAAACTGAGCGCATCCCGCAATTCCCGCTCATCCTCTTCGGCAGCGAATACTGGAAAGGACTGCTGCACTGGATGAAGGCCGAAATGCAGGAGCGGCACGCGCTGGTCAGCCCCGGCGACCTCGACCTCTTCAAACTCACCGATGATCCGGCAGAAGCCGTTCGCATCATTCTCGACTACGAGCGCCGCGTCGGCGCGCCGGCCATGATGCCCAAGGCATTTGCCTGACAGTGTTGGGGAAGCATCGAACTCCGATTCGGTGCGTTCCATTCGGCCCTCAACCCGCCGATTCGGAGATCGGCATTCCAGTTCCTTCCCCAAACTCCAGACCCGAAACCCCATTTGACAATCCGTGCAACTCGCGCGAGTTTGTGGTGTTGAATTTGAGGAGTGATTTTATGAAAAGTCGAAATCTCCCAAGACCCTTGTGGGCAATTGCCGCCGTGACGGTGACGTGTCTGTTCGCGAGAGACGTGATGGCGCAGATAGGTTCCTCCGATGCTGCCACCATTTCAAACGTTACCCCAACGGCGGCTCTCCCCGGAAGCGCCCCGGTTCAATTGTCTTATGGCGTGCCGCAAGTCCTGCAACTGTCGCAGGCGAAGATTGGTGACGGCACCATTATCGCCTACATTCAGAATTCCGGGACGATTTATGGTTTGAACGCTTCTGAAATCGTTTATTTGAAGCAACAGGGAGTTTCCGATGGCGTCATCACCACCATGCTGAACCAGCGCCAGCGGGTGACCCAGGCCACAACTCAGACTGCGCCGCCGGCACCGGCCCCAGCCGTAACGTCGCAACCGGGCAGTGTCGAAACTTCAACCGCCGTGGCGCAACCCGCGGTGACTTATGTCCAGGCTGTTCCGTCCTCGTCGGTTTATGTAATTCCCGACACGCAGACGTATCAATATTACAACAATTATTATCCAGCCTACGGTTACTATCCGTATTACAGCGGATGGGGCTATCCGCCCGTGTCATTTTCATTCGGATTCGGCGGCGGTTATTATCATGGCGGAAATTATCACGGCGGCTGGGGCGGCTACCATGGCGGCTACTACGGTGGCGGCGGTTATCATGGCGGTGGCGGCTGGCATCACTGAGATAAACGCCGAACTCCGATTCGGCGTGAATCAAAGGCCGCCGCTTCGTTCATCGTCCTTGAAACGATCCAGAAAACGAGGACGAGGAGGATTATAAAGGCGATATTGGATCTTTCCATCTTGAGTTCATTTCGACCTCGTTGTTCATGGAGTTTCCATACTTTATCCCATTTCGCTTTTCAGCCGATGCCGTTTCACCTAACTTCTCGCCATGTTCAAGCCCGCCGACTTGTTTGACCTCAGCCAGACCGAACACGCCGCCATTTTCGACGGCTGTAAATTCGCCTGGGACGCGCTCAAAAAAATTGAGAGCTACATTGCCGCGAATTTGAAACCGGCCCTGCAAAACCAGTGCGAGGGCCGGGCCTTCATTGGCGAAAAGGTTTTCATCGGCAAGGACACGGTGGTCGAGGACGGCGTGATGATCAAAGGTCCGGCCATCATCGGTCAGGGCTGCCAGATCCGCCACAACGCCTATATCCGCGAAAACGTCATCATCGGCAATGGCTGCGTCGTCGGCAATTCCAGCGAACTGAAAAACTCGCTGCTGTTCAATAACGCTCAAGTTCCGCACTTCAACTACGTTGGCGACTCGATTCTCGGCCACAAGGCGCACCTCGGCGCGGGCGTGAAAATTTCCAACTTCAAGATGTTCCCCGGCAACATCGAGGTGGAAGTGGATGGCGTGCCGTTCGACACGGGCCTGCGGAAATTCGGCGCGCTGATGGGCGACGGCGCGGAAGCCGGCTGCAACGCCGTGCTGAACCCCGGCAGCATTCTCGGGCGCGGCGCGGTGGTTTACCCGAACGTCTTCTGGCGCGGAATTTTACCCGCGAACATGATCGCCAAAAACAAGGCGGGAGTTGACGTCGTCGTCAAACGGCCGAGGGAAAGTTAAGCGGTCAGCGCCGGAGGCGCGGCAGAGAATAGCCCACGGCGGTCAGCCGTGGGTTTGGTCGCACAAAAATCACAAGCCCCGGCAGGGGCGGCAGAAAATGACCGGACGGTTTTATCTGTCGCCCCTGCCGGGGCTTGTTTCGTTTTGTTCGTTGAACCTACGGTTTCACCGTGAGCTACTATCTTTCGTCGCTCCGCGACTTTAAAAAACGCCGCGCAAATTTTCCGTGCGCATTTTTCCGACGATTCATCCGGCTTCAAAATCCACTCCTGACTTTCCCAGACGCAAACGCTGCTGTTTTTATCCGGTGGCGATTTGATTCGGAGATTGGTTTTGCCGTGAGCGCAGGTGAATGACTGCCAGCCAGCCCAGCAGGACAATGGCCGCCAGCCCGGCCAGCCACAGTCCGAGAACCACGCTGGCGGGTCGGTAGATGAATTCCAAGGTCCCGGTTCCGGCCGGCACCACGACGCCGCGAATCGTATAATCCACCCGGAGAATGGGCATTGGCCGGCCATTCCAAAAGGCCCGCCAGCCTTTGTCCCAGTTGTCCGCCAGCACAATCAGTCCCGGCGTTTCCATTTGCGCCACGATCCGGATGTGCGTGGGAATTTCGTTGGTGATTTGAACCGTGCCGCGGCACCGGGCGGGTAGTTCGACGTCTGAGGTCACGAGCGCCACGTCCGCCGGGTTAAATTGCGGCGAGGCAAGTTCTTTCAGTTCCTGCCCGGTGGCCAAGGTTTTGACCGTCAGTGGCACGAAGGCACGCGGCAGGGCATTGGAGTTTACCAAAACCCAATAATCGGCGCTTTGAAAGGGAGGATGCATGAATGGCGGGGGAACTCCGCGGAAAATGACGTAACGCACGTTTAACATATCCAAAACCGGCGGCAGTCCAACCCCGGAGGGAGGCAGTAGTTTTCCCCTGGGTGCCAGCAGAAAGGTTTCCGCATAACTAAGATTCGTGGAGGGCACTGCGGCGGTAGTTTTTAAAACATCCACCATGCGCGCCGGGTCAATCGAGTCGTATCCCCGGATGTCGTTCAACCCCTGCATGAATCCCAAGGAGGCCGGAAAGCCGCCGATAATCCGGCCGGGCGGGAAGCGGGCGATTTCCTTCAGGGCGGGTACGTCGGGATAATAAAGCGCCGGGTCACATTGTGCGCTGCGGCCATAATCGAATTGCAACAAATCCGCCACCAGAAAAAAAGCCAGCAACGGGAACAACCGAAAACGCCCGGGCTTTTGAAACCACATCCCCAACCAGCCAATGACGCCAACGATGCAAAACTCGGCCATGATGGTGTAATGGCGGATGAACCAGGCTTGGACTTGATGCACGTCGCCGGCGGCCAGGATGTTCCCCCATTTCCTCAGGTAAAAGGCGTCGAAATCAGCCTGGGTGGAGATGGCTGCGGGCAAAACGACGCTCCGATACAGGCACCAGCCGCATAGTGTGGCCAGTAAAATCGTCGGCAACCAAAACCACCATCGTCGCCGGATCGGCCCGCCCACCAGCAAGGTTTCGAGTCCGTTGGCCGTCAGGGCCAGAATGGCGAAGGATGTCAGGAACAGCAGGCGGTTGTGAGACATCATGCGCAAAACCGGCAACCGCAGCAAGGGGACGAAACCTGGGAGATTCAAACACCAGCTCAGGCCGAAAATGGCCAGAAAGATCCAGAACAGATTGCCGGCCCGAAAGCGCCGGTGGTACCACGCCAGGGGAGCAACCAACAACGTCGCCAACACACCAGTGTATGCCGCAGAGGCGCTTTCCAAAAGATTCTTCTCCGGTGTCGGGGCGATGAACGCGCTGTTTTTTTCCGTTGTGCCGTAGAGGTCCGGCAACACCACCTGAGGCAGGGCCTGCAATCCAGTTGGCGGCCGTTCTTCAATCCCCGCGTTGCGGTGCATCGTCCGGGATCCGGTTTGGGCATATTCCAGCAAGGGCAGGAGATGCGGGGCCGCCAGCAAAAATCCAAGCCCCCATCCCAACATCACCATGGCCAGGGTTGTCCTTGCTTTCCGGTCCAGCCATGTTCCAGGGTGCGCCCGCCACCAACACCAGAGGGCATAAATCCCGGAGCCTAAAAGCACTTGTCCGGCAACGTCAATGTGTCCGCTGACCAAGGTCAGGCAGGTCACTACACTCAAACCGGGCGCGGCCAGGGGATGAGTGCCGCGGATGGTTCGGTCAACGGCCAGAAAAAGCCATGGCAGCCAATAGACCGCCAGAGCCGTGGGAAATCCCTGCCAAAGCGTAAAAAAGGCCGTCAACGGGAAACACCAAGCGCAGACAGTTGCTGGCCAAAAACCGACCGACAACGCCTTCCGGCAAAAAAAATACATTCCCGTGCCTGTTACCAGCGCGGCGATGAGTTGAACCCAGGCAAGGGTTCCCGGTGATTTCGCCAGACATTCCAAAAGCAGAAAAGGCGAAAATTTCGGCCAGATGAAGGGGACGCCCCCGTATTGATAGGGAGCCCACCAGGGAAAACGGCCCTGATGGATCTCCGAAACGGCAAATTGCCGCGCGGGTTCGAACTGATAAACCAAGTCGGTTGGGATCATGTCGTGCAGCACCGCTTGGGGCTTTTCCGCAGTTTGTGGAATATAAACGCCCGATTGGGCGAGAATGTCCAGTGGCAGCAGAATTTTCTTCCCGATCAACGAGGGGCCATATAAAACCGCCTGCCCCAGAACAATGCCGGCGAGAACCAGGAAAAACCCGGGGAGTCTCCAGCCGCCAACAGTTCCGTTTTCCTGGTTCAAGTTTGGATTGTTCACGGCAGGATTTGTGTTTTCAATCGTGCTTCCGGTGTGCCGAAACAAAGGCGGCACCCCGGCGCGCCTTGCACGCGAAACGGGCAGAAAGAACCTATTTTATCGCCAGCGTTGTCCCGGACGTTTCCATCTGGCCGGGATCATATTCAGTTTTGCTTCCGGATCAAACGAGAAATTTCAAGCGGCCATTTTTCGAGCGATTCGTCTGGTTTCAATTCAATCCACTCCAGATTTTTCCGGGCGCGAAACCACGTCAGTTGCCGCTTGGCAAACCGCCGGGTGCGGATTTTCACCAGCTCGATGGTTTCAGGCAAAGAACGCTCGCCGTGCAAATGTTCCACCACCTGCCGGTAGCCGATGGCTTGCATCGCCGTTTTGTTATCCGCGAGGCCACGCTTGAGCAATTCGCGCGTCTCGTCCACCAGACCGCGTGCAAACATGGCGTCCACGCGGGCATCAATCCGTTGGCGTAAATCGTCGGAAGAGCGGGTAAAACAGAAAAAATGCTGCAGGCTGCGGGTTGCGGGTTGCGTGTTCCAGTCCGCACGCTGGTCGGAAAATGGTTTGCCGGTTAAACGAATGACTTCCACGGCGCGGATGACGCGGCGCGGATTTTTTTTATCAATTTTTTCGTAAGCCGCCGGGTCGCATTTGCGCAATTCATCCAGCAATTTTTCCAGCGGCGCAGCTTCAAGCACGGCGCGCAATCTGGCATCGGCGGGCGGCGCTTCACCCAGACCTTCAAGAAAGGCCTTAAAGTAAAGTCCGGTGCCGCCGCAAAAAATCGGCACGCGTCCGCGTGACTGGATTTCCGCCGCGGCGCGATGCGCGAGCCGGGCGAACTGCGCCGCATCGAACGATTCGGTCAAATCGCGGATGTCAATGAGGTGATGTGGCACACAGGCGCGGTCGGCGGGCGACGGTTTGGCCGTGCCGATGTCGAGTCCGCGATAGACCTGCATGGAATCCGCGGAGATGATTTCGCCGTCAAGTTGTTCCGCAAGGCGCTGGGCGATTTCCGATTTCCCGACGGCGGTCGGGCCGGCGATAAGGATTGGCAGATGGGAGGTCGGAGATGGGAGATCGGGTTTGGCCATCTTTAATTCTCAATCCTTTATCCCCGTTTTGGCTCAGCGCGGCCCGAAAGGACTGCCGCGAGCGTCAGGCCGCCGATGAAAATAGGGATGCTGACCAATTGCCCCGACGTGATGCCGTTGTGGATGTGGTCTGGCGGGTAATCGCCGCGAAAGTATTCAACGATGAAACGGAAGATGGCGTAGCCAATGAGATAGGTGGCGAACACTTGGCCGTCGAATTTTTTGCGCCGGAACAGCCACGCCAGAAAAAGATAAAGGGCAAAGTTTAAAAGCGCGTCGTAAATTTCCGTCGGATGCACCGGCACCCCGCCGGTCAAATGGTCGGCTGGAAACCGGATGGCCCACGGCAGGCTGCAGGCGCGGCCGTAGCAACAGCCGTTGAGCAGGCAGCCGATGCGTCCGAAGACGTTCCCGAGCGCGATGCTCGGCGCGAGAATGTCGGCGATTTTCCACAGCGGCAGTTTTTTCCAGCGGATGTAAATAAAGCCCGCCAGCATCGCGCCGATAAAGCCGCCGTAGTAAACCAGCCCACCGTGCTGGATCATGAAGATTTCCTGGAACGGCAGCCGGGCGAACTCGTCTTTCCAATAAGTTGCCACATAAACGGCGCGGGCGCCGATAATCCCGCCGGCCATGAGCCAAAACACGATGTCGGCGATTTTCTCGCCGGAAATGTTTTCGCGCGTGGCGCGGCGTGTGGCCGTCCAAAGCCCCGCCAAGAACGCCAGCGCAACCATCACGCCATACCAGTGAATCATCAAGGAGCCGAGTTGAAACGCAATCGGATGCACAGGGGGAAATTAAAGCGCGGCGGCGAAAATTGAAATTGAAATTCGTTGCGCGCTCAACCGTGGTTGGTGGCCAGCGCCGGATGAAAAGCGGGTGGCAGCGGCGGCGGCCGGATGAGCGCGGACGGCAGTGGCGGCCATTCGGGGACGTGCGTGACGAGATCGCGCCAGGTCTGGCGTTCCTTCGGCGATAGTTGCGACCAACGCTGGGCGTTCTTCAAAAAATCCTGTTTTTCCTGCGCGCTCATGACGGCAAATTCCGTGAACGCGCGGACACACGTGAAACGTTGTGCCGGGGGCAATTTTCCAAACATCTCCAGTGTTTTTTCCATTTGCTGCCGCTCGGCATCCGACAGGGTGTTGAGCGTTTTCTTTTTCTCCAGCGGCGTCAGTTCAAAAAACTGGTTGAATTGGGCGGTAATTTTTTGATGCTGGTCCTCCGAAAGCGTGTTCCAGTGCGCCCAATCGCGGCCCGGCGGCAGGGGCGGACTGTTTGACGAATCCACATGCGTGAAATAGCGCAGGGCGCGCTCGCTCTCCATAAATTCAGTCTGCATTGACGGCGGCAGGATTTGCCATTGCTGGAGGCGGTTTTTCACCAGCGGCTGCAAATCAGCCGGAATGGCTGCCAGCCGCGTAGCGCGGTTCGTCGGAGATGCTTGCAGGAGAGGCAGCAAATACCAGCGCAATTCGGTGGCGCGCAGCCGTAATTCGCGCTCGTTCGGGTCGAGCGCCTCGTATTCGCGCAATTTGGCGACAATGCGGGCGCGGATTGCCGGCGGCCGGTTCGTCAGGTAATTTTCCCGCCCGGCGAGTGTCATCGCCAGCAGTTCACGGAACAAATCCACGGGTGACTCCAAGTGCGGCACGGGTGGCAACGGGAGATTGGCCGGGGTGAAAAATAATTTTTGCGGAGCCGGAACCGGCGGGAACGTTTCAGCCGCGAGCGGTAAAGCGGCAAACTGGCTGGCCACGCACACAACCACGAGCCAGTTCCACAAAGCGGGACGCTGCGACAAACGAATCATTGCATCAAGGTCAGCAATTCGTCATCCGCGTGCTGGGGCTGGCTCATGCGGCGGATGGCGTCAAAATTTTCCAGCGCTTCCGGGCTGGGCATCGGTTGTCCCCGGGTCACGAGCACAACGTCTTTGGCGAGCGCTATGCGCTGGCGGTAACTCTCATGGTGTTGAAAGGCCAAACCGGTGAACGTAATCACCACTGCCGCAAAGGCGACGCGCGGCACCAACGAGTGCCAGTTCCAACGCCAGCTCCAGACGCGGGGCCGGGCCTCTTCGCGTTCCACCGCCTGAAGCACGCGCGCGGTGAAATTGGACGGCACGCTCGCATCCGGCAACCGGGTGAGAGCGGAATTCAAGGCTGATTCCATTTCCCAATCAGCTCGCGCATCGGGATTTGTGGCGAGGTGGGCGCGCAATTCGCCTTGTTCGGATTCAGTAAGTTTCCGCCGCCAGCCTGATTCGCGGAGTTGGAAAAGGTGTTCGTTGTCTTTCATGGTCTCGCTCTTGATTAAAAACCGGGGTTCGGACAAAGTTGCTCAAAAAGTTGCAAACGCAACTGGCTGTTCAAACCCGATTGGGCATGCTAATAACAATGCAGCCACACGCGCTAAAACCCATGGCCGCCATTGCCACCAAAGCCAACGCCGACGTGCCCGCCGCGTCGGGCAAACTGACGAACCGACGGCGGTTTCTTGACGCCTGCCGTTGCCGCGCGGTGGATCGCCCGCCGGTCTGGCTGATGCGGCAGGCCGGTCGCGCCCTGCCGGAATACCGCGAACTGAAGGAAAAGCATTCTTTTTTGGAGTTGATTCAAACACCCGAGCTGGCCGCCGAAGTCACGCTCCAGCCGGTCCGACGGTTTGGATTCGATGCGGCGATCCTGTTCAGCGACATCCTCGTCATACCCGAGGCGATGGGTCAGTCCTACCGTTTCCGCGACACCGGCGGCCTGGTGATGGACTTCGCCCTGCGCACCAAGGCCGATATCGAGCGCCTTTCCGTCGAGCGCGTGGTCGAACGCCTCAGCTATGTGGACCAGGCGTTGCGTCTGCTCCGGAAGGAACTCGGCGACCAGACCGCGCTCATTGGTTTCTCGGGTTCGCCGTGGACGCTGGCCACGTTTATGATGGAAGGCGGCAGCGCCGAAAAATACACCCGCGCGTTGAAGCTTTTTCACGAAGACCGGCAAACCTTTTACGCGCTGGCCGAAAAACTCACCGACGCCATTACGGCTTATCTGCAAATGCAAATCAACGCCGGCGCGGACGTGCTCCAGCTTTTCGACAGCCACGGCGGCCAGCTCGCGCCGACGGATTTTCAGGAAGCCTCCGGCCGCTGGATGCGGGACATCATATCCGAACTCCGAACTCCGAACTCCGAACTCCCAACTATCGTCTTCTCCCTCGGCACGCACGGAAATTGGGATGATCTGCTAGCGACCGGCGCAAGCGTACTGGGCATAGACTGGCAATTTCCGCTGGCTCACGCGCGCCGGCTTTTGCCCGCGAACATCGCTCTGCAAGGCAACCTTGCGCCCGCGCTGCTCAGCGACGCCACGCCGGACGTTGTCGCAACGGAAACGCGGGCCGTGCTCGAAACCATGCGCGGCCGCAGGGGCCATATTTTCAACATGGGTCACGGCGTGCCGCCCAATGCGAAATTGGAAAACATCGCCGCCTTGGTTGATACTGTTCGTGGTTTTAAATGAGCACGCTGAAAGTTGATCTTGAATTGGTGCAGAAATACAACGTGGCCGGCCCGCGCTACACCAGCTATCCTCCGGCGACGAAGTTCGCCGATACGATAACATGGCCGCAGCTGGCTGAAAAAATTGCCGCGAACAACCAGACGACCCGCGATCTTTCCATCTATTTTCACATTCCCTTTTGTGAGACGCTCTGCTGGTTTTGCGGCTGCACCACGGTCATTACACTCAATCACAGCAAAGGCAGGGACTATGTGGAATACCTTGGCCGCGAGGTGGCGGAGATGGCGCCGCGGTTGAATCCGCAACGCAAGGCCGGGCAGCTCCACTTCGGCGGCGGTTCGCCGACTTTTTTACAGCCCGACGAAATCCGCCGGCTCGGCGAAATCATCCACCAGCACTTCACGTTTTCGCCGGGCATCGAGGCCAGCGTGGAGGTGGACCCGCGCCGGCTCACGCGCGACCACATGGTCGCGCTGCGCGAAATCGGTTTCAACCGCGCTTCGATGGGCGTGCAGGATTTCAACCCGAAAGTTCAGGAGGCCGTCCACCGCATCCAGCCGCGCGAAATGACGCAGCAGGCGATGGATTGGATGCGCGAACTGGGTTACGGCTCGATCAACCTCGACCTCATCTACGGCCTGCCGCACCAGACGCCGGAGTCGTTCAACGAGACGCTCGATATCGTGCTGGAAATGAAGCCGGACCGGCTTGCCGTCTTCAGCTACGCGCACGTGCCGTGGGTCAAGCCCGCCCAAAAAATTCTGGAGCAGCAAAAGCATCTCCCCGCCGCCGGGACCAAGTTGCAGGTGCTCAAGCTGGTCATCGAGAAACTCACCGCCAACAACCAGTACGTCTATATCGGCATGGACCATTTCGCGCGGCCCAACGATGAACTGGCCGTGGCGCAGCGCAACAAGCAGCTCCAGCGCAATTTCCAGGGTTACAGCACGCGCGCCGGGTCGGACATCTACGCGTTCGGCATGTCGAGCATCTCGCAGATTCCCGACGCCTACTGGCAGAACGAGAAGGAACTGCCGAAATGGCAGGCGGCCGTGGACGCCGGCCGGGTGCCGCTGCAACGCGCGTATTTCCTGACCAACGAGGACAAAATCCGCCGCGAAACCATCATGCGCGTCATGTGCGACCTCTCGCTCGATTACGCCGCCATGTCACAAAAGCTCGGCCTCAACTTTGCGGAACACTTCGCCACAGAACTCGCGTCGCTCGCGCCGCTTGAAGCCGACGGTCTGGTGAAACGCACCCTGGCTGGCCTGGAGGTGACCGACACCGGCCGCCTGTTCATCCGAAACATCGCGATGTGCTTTGACAACACCCTCGCGCCGATGGCCGATCGAAAACATTCGAGGACGATTTGATTTTTCGGAGGAGTGAGTTTCTCACATGCCTCCAAAACAAAACAGGCGGACCGTTGCCGGCCCGCCTGCGAGTGAATCCAATTGGGGAGAATGATTACTCCGATTTTTCGTCCTGCCGCGCTTCGTCGGCGGCGTCGAAGGCGTGCTGCAGCGCCACGAGGTCTTCGCCGGGCTTGAGAGCATCGAATATTTTCTGCTCTTCCTTGAGTTGTTCGTCGGAGTAGCTGGCGGCCTTGATCGAGAGGCCAATCCGGCGTTCGCCCTTGTCAATTTTGATGACGCGGGCAGTCACATCCTGGCCGGCCTTGAGCACGTTCTTGATTTTTTCCACGCGCTCCTCGCTGATCTGCGAGATATGCACGAGGCCGTCAATGTCATGTTGCAAGCCGATGAACGCGCCGAAGCTCGCGAGCTTCGTGACCTTGCCGGTGACGACGTCGCCGACCTTGTAGAGCTGGTCAATGCCGGCCCACGGGTCGAGCGCGAGTTGTTTCATACCGAGCGCGATGCGCTGGTTCGGACGGTCCACTTCAAGCACAATGGCTTCGATCTCATCGGCCTTCTTGAGGACTTCCGAGGGATGATTGATCTTGCGCGTCCACGACATGTCGGACACGTGAATCATGCCGTCAATGCCTTCTTCCAATTCCACAAACGCGCCATAGCTGGTGAGATTTCGCACCTTGCCCTTGACGTGGGCGCCAACGGTGTATTTCGCCTCGGCGTTATCCCACGGATTGGATTCGAGCTGGCGAATGCCGAGGGAAATTTTCTGCTCCTCGCGATTGATGCCGAGCACGATGGCTTCAATTTCCTGGTCCTGTTTGAGTACGTCGCTGGGCTTGGCCACGCGCTTGGTCCACGACAATTCGGTGACATGCACGAGTCCTTCGACGCCCATCTCCAGTTGCACAAACGCGCCGTAAGGCACGAGATTGACGACCTTGCCCTTGACCTTCGCGCCGACGGGATACTTCGTCTCGATGTTGTCCCACGGGTTGGCCATCTTTTGCTTGAGGCCGAGGCTGACGCGTTCCTTTTCCTTGTTCACGTCGAGCACGACCACGTCAATTTCCTGGCCGACCTTGAGAATTTCCGACGGGTGATTGATGCGGCCCCAACTCATGTCGGTGATGTGGAGCAGGCCGTCTATGCCGTTCAACTCGATGAACGCGCCGAAATCGGTGATGTTCTTGACCGTGCCTTTGCGGATGTCGCCCGGGACCATTTCGGCCAGCAGCTTGGCACGTTTTTCGTTGCGCTCCTGCTCGATCAATTCGCGGCGCGACAGCACGATATTTTGCCGCTCCTGGTTGATTTTGACGACCTTGAATTCGTAGGTGTTGTTGACGAATTGCGCGAGATTCCTCGGCGTGATGACGTCAATTTGCGACGCGGGCAAAAACGCCTCGACGCCGATGTTGACGACCAGGCCGCCTTTGACGACCGACTTGACCTTGCCCTGGATCGTACCCCCTTCGTTGCAGATGGTGAGGATGCGCTCCCAGTTTTTCTTGAACTCGGCCTTTTCGTGCGAGAGTTCGACGGTGCCGTCCTTGTTTTCGAGTTTTTCGATCAGGACGTCAATTTCGTCGCCGACCTTGAGCGCGTTGGCATCCAGAAATTCATTGGTGGGGATGACGCCTTCGCTTTTGTAGCCGATGTCCACCAAGACTTCCTTGGGGCGGACTTCGATGATGGTGCCTTTGATGATTTCGCCGACGGCAAAACGCGTTGCGCTTTGCTTCATGGCTTCTTCCATTGTGAGCATAACTATTCCAGGTTGAACTGCGGGAGGCTTGGTCGTCCGCCGAAACGGACTTCGAAGACTCCATTGCCTAACTACCGACGCTGCGAACGGCAACGGAGGGTTGAATGTTAGGTTGTTTGTTTACTATTTTTTCTCAGCCTCAATGAACATCCGCACACGCGGCGTTCAGGCGATAGAGAAGATAGGCTTAACAGCGGGTAAGGCAAGCGGGAATTTTGTCGTAATTCAATTTCATCGTGGGAGCCGAAGCGACGAAGCTTGGACGTTTTGCTTTCCGGAGCGGTGATGAAAATTCAGCACCGCAGGCGGGTCATCTTTGTAGCTCTCAAAAAAAGAAACGGCGCTTCGAAAGCGCCGTTCCAGTTTTCCATCAGCCCACCCTCCACCTAAAATCTTGTTGCTTTATCGGAAGCCGGGTTGCTCTAATTGCCGTTCTAAGCTTGAGGTATTTTCAGCTTTTCACCGACAACCAGATGGTCGCCATCCAAACTATTGGCCGATTTAAGTGCTTTGACTGTTGTTCCGTGGACCCTGGCGATGCGCGTCAACGTATCGCCGGATTTGACCACGTAGAGAGTCTCGGCATGGCTGGCAATCGCCGCCGCATTTCCGGGGATGGCTGGCGCGGGCTTGGTGGTCGCAGCAAGATTCGGTTGCGGATTTGAATTTGGCTGCTGCACCACCAAAGGCTGGTTCGGTTGAGGCACTGGCAGGCCGGCTACTTTGGGGACCGGCGGCGGGGTCGCTGTTTTTTCGCTCATGCAGCCTTCAATCAACAACCCGACCAGCAGGATGACAACGACAGCCAACCCCGCGATAAATCCTTTTTTGAACCGTTCCCGACGGCGTTGTTCACTGTCCGCCCGCTGCAAACAAGCCGGGATTTGGAAAGGGTTCGACGTATTCATTAGATTCATAATCTCTTCTGTGGTGCAAGCATGGCCAATGCCAATGAGCACGAAAAAACTCTACAGGTGAAGCAACGGTTCCCGGCACCCGCAACAGCAATGACTCGCTATAAGGCAAACTGTCCAATTCCCGAACTGGAACAACGGCGTCTGCCGGCTATGTTCGAGTCAAACCCCGGAAGTCCTCCAGCGCAGCTGGAGAACCCCCTGTGGATTCAAAAAGCAGCAGCTTTTATCAGCGTCCATCCCCACCTTTTATGGCAGTCGGTGGTACGGAGTTATCGTGGTGCTCAACGAGCAAGTTGGAGTCGCACCCACACTGGTGTCATTGTAAGTGCCGCTAGCCGGACAAGGAGGTATGCTGCCAGCCGAGTTCAGCTTGATGTAGGGCGTCAGGTCGGAAGGATAGCTGACAGTGTACCCGGTGGTTTTACCCTTTTCGAGCGCCCATTGCTGGGCGGCATCGTCAATCCGACGCAGGTTGTTGATACAGGCATTGGCCTGCGAGGTGGCACGAGCCTTCACAAAGTTGGGAATCGCGATGGCCGCCAACAGGCCGATAATGGCCACGACGATCATGATTTCCACCAATGTGAAGCCCGCCTTACGGAGGTTCTTGATCGGTTTCATTCGTTTGCTTTCTATTTGTGCGGCGGAACTCAGCGTCAGGCGGATTATGATAATGACAATTTGGTTCCGGTATTGCCTGACGCAACCGCTATGTTTCAAACAGCAGCAATCCTAAAACCAAATGCAAAAAACGCCTGTATGGCTTCTGCTAATTAGTTTGTAGGAAAATTTCCTACAATGTTTGAAGGAAGGAGTCTTTAGCGGGGCTGCTGGCTTTCATGCCAGCGGACGGCTTGAAAAATCAGTTCATTGATATTGGCCAGGTTGAGCTTTTCCCTGATGCGGGCGCAATAGACATGAATCGTCTTGAAACCCACATTCATCTGCTCGGAAATCTGGCGCGTGCTGTAGCCACGCCCCAGCAATTGAAACACCTCAAGTTCGCGATCGCTCAAGGCCGCGATGGCCGTCGGTTGGTCGCGGGCGCCCTGGACGAGTTTTTGCGCCAGCATGGCGTTGACGGCATTGCTGAAATAAAGGCCGCCTTGGAGCGCCGTGCGGATGGCCGCCAGCACCTTGTCGGTGGCATCGCGTTTCATTACATAACCAACCGCCCCGGCCCGCATGGCCCGCTCGGCATAGAGCATTTCGTCGTGCATGGACAAAACTATCATGTCCACCTTGGGATGAACCGCTTTGACGTCCTTGATCAGTTCCAGTCCCGAACCGCCATCCAGCGAAATATCCACCACGACTATCCGGGGCAGGAGCGTCCCAATCAAACCGAGCGCCTCGCGGGCGTTGCCGGCCGAGCCACAGACTTCAAAATCCGGCTCCTCATTGATCAGGTTGGTGAGCCACTCCCGCACCAGCGGATGGTCATCCACCAGCAGAATTTTAGTTTTCGGCGGCATAGTTTTCAGTGTCAGTCGGCCGGGGGTGTAAAACGCAAACCGCGCGCGCGCCGCCCGCCGGCAAATTTTGGATTTCAAAAGTCGCACCAATCATGCCGGCACGATAATCCATGATCCGCAAGCCCATGCCTTTTTTAATCCGGGCGTTCGCCGGCAATCCAGTGCCATCATCCGTCACCGCCAGCATGATGCTTTTGCTGGTGGCGTCCAGCGAGATGACAATGTTGCGGGCGCGGCCATGACGGATGGCATTGCTCGCCGCCTCCTGGGCGATGCGATACAAATGGATGCCCGCCTTGGGGTCGTTCAAAACAATCGCCCCGGAATGTTGCAAGCGGCAGGAAATATTAAAAGCCTTGGACAGGTTGGCCGCCAGGTTCTGCAATGCGTCCACCAAGCCATCCGCCCCCAACTCAATGGGATGCAACGTGCGGGCAAGATTTCGGGTCAACTCAATCGCCTCTTCCACCATGGCCACCACGCGGTCAGCCATGGCCGGTTCGACCGTGGATTTGTTGGCCAGCTTTTTTGCCAGCACCTTGCCGGCCAGGGCGGTGGCCGTCAGATGCTGCCCGAGATTGTCATGCAAATCATGGCCAATGCTTCGCTGTTCGGCTTCCGCGATTTCCAGAAGTTCCTTCTGAAGACGGCTGCGCTCTTGTATTTCCAGCCGCAAGCTTTCCGTCCGTTGCTCCACCAGCTTCTTTAAATGATCCCGGTTGGAAAACAAAATGATCAACAGGAGAAAAACCACCAGGCGGATGCTGGTGTTCCAAATCGGGGTCAGCAAATCCGAATAATGCTGCCCCGCCGCAATGTTGACGAACAGGCAGACCACCGACGAGATCAGCGCCATCACAAAGGCGGATCCCAGTCCCACATACCGCTGGAAGTACAGAATGGGCAACAGATAAAAGAGAAAAAAAGTGAGTTCGTATCCCGTGATGTAATCACCATAACCCACCATCGCCAGCAACCCCAGACCACCCAATACGCCGGCGATTTTTGCTTGCAGCTTGGTGCGTGAACCCATGGGCGAAAAATGTGACGGGTTTGCCCGCCGTGGACAAGCGAAAGTCTTTGTGCCGTGCAAAAATAAATGAAGACGTTTTTCGGACCGTGTTCGGCTTGTGGCACTGAGCGTTACAAGTGGGCACACTGTCCAATTTCTGAACTAGGACAATGGCGTCTGCCGGCTAGGCTCAATGCATCCCCTTTTTTTAATCAAAACCAACCGTCATTCGTCTGCGAGTGCGAAGGCGTGAACGAGATTGGCCACGCCGAACCCAGGCGGCCTGCACAACAAATTTCCATCCACCAAAACCTCCTGAGCCGGGTTAAATTCGCCGGGCTGACTCCTTTCCGTCCGGGACTGACGCGATTCCGAGCAGAGCGGCCCCGTCGGAAAACTGAAGAAGCGGCTGAGGCATAATTCATGTCACAGACAGGAACAAAAAGTTCAGGTGGCTCAACCGGCCTTGAAAAAACCAACCGCCAGGATGCCTTGGTTTTTCAACCGCGTTTTCGCAACGAGGCCAGCCGTTGGGCGGCAGCGCGCCAGGCGGCAACGGCAGCCGGCTCATAACGGACAGGTTGGGTGGAATGGCGGACAACTTCGCGCATTTCAGCCAGCGAACCCAGTTCGCCGCTGGCGCGCACCTGCGCCAGCAGGTTGCCCATGGCCGTCGCTTCCACCGGCCCGGCGATGACCGGACGTTCGCACGCGCTGGCCGTGAATTGATTCAGCATTTTAATCTGGGAACCGCCGCCCACGATGTGGATGACCTCGATACGATTGCCCGTGATTTCCTCAAGATTGCCAAGCACTTCGCGATACTCGAGCGCGAGGCTTTCGTACGCGCAGCGGACCAGTTCACCGGCGGTCTTCGGCACGGGTTGTTTCGTCTCGCGACAAAAATCCTGGATGGCCTTCGGCATGTCCGGCGGGTTAAAAAAGCGCGGATCATCCAGATCAATCAGCGAGCGCAGCGCCGGGGCACGGGCCGCCTGCCGCGCCAGTTCGGCGTAGGAATATTCCCGGCTCCGGGCTTCAAACGCGCGCTTGCACTGCTGCACGAGCCACAGGCCGACGATGTTTTTCAACAGCCGGTAGGTGCCGTCAATGCCACCTTCGTTGGTCAGCCCCAGCTCCAGCGTACGGACAGACAACGAGGCGTTTTGCATTTCCACCCCCATCAACGACCAAGTGCCGGAGCTGATGTAAGCCCAGTTCGCCACGCCGGTGCGGGACGTGGGCACGCCGGCCACGGCGGAGGCAGTGTCGTGCGATGGCGGAGCAATGACCTGAACTTTGCCGAGGCCGGCGGAGCTGGCGACGGAAGTCCGGAGCGCGCCGAGTTTCGTGCCGGGCATCACCACCTTCGGGAAAATGCGCACTGGCAGGCCGAATTTTTTGAGCAATCCGGACGCCCAATTGCGCGTGACCGGGTTCAGGCATTGCGAGGTGGAGGCGATGGTGAATTCTCCCGCGCGTGAGCCGCACAGCGCCCAGTGAACGAAGTCAGGCATCATCAGCAGGCAATCCGCCGCTTCGAGCACATCGGGATGAGCCTCTTTTAGCGCCAGCAACTGGTAGAGGGTGTTGAGCTGCATGAACTGCAGACCGGTCTGCGCGAAAATTTCCGAACGTGGCACTTGCTTGAAGGCCTTTTCCATCATGCCATTCGTCCGGGCATCCCGATAATGATAGGGCTGGCCGAGCAGTTCGCCGTGCTTCGACAGCAACGCAAAATCCACGCCCCAAGTGTCGGCACCCAGCGATGCAATGTTGCGCCCATATTTTTTGCCCGCCAGCGTCAGGCCGTTTTGGATCTCGGCCAGTAGCCGCAGCAAATCCCAGCGCAGCGTGCCGGCCAGCGGCACCGGGCCGTTGGGAAAACGATGAAGTTCTTCGAGTCGAAGGGATTTGCCATTCCACAGCCCGGCCATGACGCGTCCGCTTTCAGCGCCGAGATCAATGGCAAGATGTACGCGTTGGACCATGGCGGGATGGCAAGGCTCAGGCCGATTCCAGAATCAGGTTCGCGTACTTGATGGTGTCGCCGGTGCGGATCAATCCGATGGCTGATGGTACGCGCTTTTTGAAATTGAGATGGGGTTCGTGGATCACGGCGATGCCGCGCAGGGCGTCGGCGAATGCGGCGCGGGTTTTCGCGTCGTTGTGCTTCAGAAATTCCTTCGCCATCCAAGCGCAGCCGATGACGAAGTTGGGGCGGATGGCTTGGAGCACCTGCAGCACGGTTGGAACGTCGTCCACGAGCGAAATGTCCACCGTTTCAATCTGCGGCCAGAACGGAAAGCCGCGGTCGGCGATGACGAGCGTGTTGGTGTGGCGCACCCGGCTGAGCAGGTCGTTGAGGCGAGGATTTAGAATTCCGGTTTTCAGCATAATGATGTTTCGTGGGTTGAATTAATGTCCGCCGGAGGTTTTCACGTCATGCAACGACTCGGCATGGCTGAACTTGGGCCAGTTGTAGCCATAGAACGCGACAAAGGCGAAACAGAACATCGGCACGATAAAACCGCGGGACATGTCGTATTTATCCGCAACAAAACCCATCAATTTCGGCAGGATGGCCCCGCCCATGATGGCCATGACAATGAAGGAGGAGGCTTTCTTGGCGCGAGCGCCGAGTCCATGGATGCCGAGGGCGAAAATGGTCGGGAACATGATGGACATGAAAAAATAGCTCAGGAACACGCAAATCACGGAGAGCCAGCCGAGTTTCAGGAAAATCAAGAGACAGGTGACGACGTTCACAACGCCATAGAGGCCGAGAACCTTGTGCGCGGAGAATTTTTTCAGCAGTGCCGCGCCGGTGAACCGGCCGACGAGGAAACAGAAGAAACCGACCGAAGCGAGATTAGCCGCGCCTTTGTCGCTGAGGGAAAGAATACCGTCTTTGCTGGTTTCAAACCAACTCTTCAGCAAATCCGTAGTCACCGCAGGAGGAATGGCGGGGACTTCCGACGTCATGTAGTTGATGAAGAAGCTGAAGATGCCGGCCTGGGCAGCGACATAGAAAAATTGGGCGGCGACGGCCAAGACAAAGTGCGGATGCGACCAGATGGAGTGCGACGCGCTGGGTGTGGAATCTTCGAGATGGTACTCATCCTCGGTCTTGATGTCCGGGATGTAGGCGAAGTAGAAGACCACCGCGAGCACGACCACAACCACTGCGACAATAACGTAAGGAATATACAGAGTCTCATTGCCGGTGCTGCGTCCCGCGGCGTCTTTGGAATAAAAGAACATGCCTCCGATGATCGGGCCGAAGATCCAGCCGATGCCGTTGCAGGATTGCGCGAGGTTGATGCGGGTGGCTGCGAATTGTTTCGGCCCCAGCACGGTCGTGTAGGGATTGGCGACCGTTTCCAGGAAGGTAAGCCCGGCGGCAATGGCGCAGACACCGACGAGATAACCGACAAAGGCGGTGATGGCCGACGCGTGACCGGCATGGGCCGCCGCATTGATATGAGTGGCGGGGATGAACCAGAATCCGCCCACCGCAACCATCAGCAGACCCGCGATGATGCCGCCCTTGTAACCAAGCTTGGTGGCCAGCATGCCCGCCGGCAGGGCCATGAGAAAATATCCCAGATAATGAGCGAACTGCACCCAGGCGGACTGAGATTTGTTCAGCCCCAGTTCCGTCTGAAAGTGCTTGTCCATCACGTCAATCATGCCGTTGCAAACGCCCCAGAGGAGGAACAACGAGGAAACCAGAATGAAGGTGACAACGTAGTTTTTGCCGTCCGTTGCGCGGAACAGGTCCATCAGTTTCTTCATGATTTTTTATGGATAGGGTTCGCCGTTTATCATCGGAATACCATGGGAAAGCAAGCTGTTTCTGTTTCTTCTGAGGTCAAACCGGCATTATTCTAATGGAAATTGGCGGATTGTTCCGATAGATTAACCTGACATGGCAGTTAATGAAATTTACGCAGTCCGGAACCTTTTTCAAACATGAGCCAGGATACCAACCAGACGATTTCCGCCGGCGAAAAACCACAGCCTCCGGCCCGGCCGCCCCGTTCCACGGATCCGAAAGCCGAATTGGAGGTTTTTTTCCAGTCGCCATATTGCCAGGACCTGAAACGCCAGATTTGCGACATCGGCCGCCGGCTCTGGCAGCGCGCCTACGTGGACGGCAACGGCGGCAACATTGCCATCCGCGTCGGCGAAGACCTCGCGCTCTGCACGCCGACGCTGGTGAGCAAGGGTTTCATGACGCCGGAAGACCTGTGCCTAGTGGATTTTGAGGGCAACCAGATTGGCGGCGAAAAAAAGCGCACCAGCGAAATCCTGATGCATCTCCAGATGATGAAACGCCAGCCGCGGGCCGTGGCCAGCGTGCATTGCCATCCGCCCAACGCGACGGGGTTCGCGGTGGCGGGCGTCACGCCGCCGACCCGACTGATTCCCGAGTATGAAGTTTTCGTGTCGGCGGCCATCGCGCCGTATCGCACGCCGGGCACTCCGGAGATGGGCCGGCTGGTCGCCGACTTGGTGGACCGGCACAACGTCATCCTCATGGCCAACCACGGTGTCGTCGCCTGGAGCCATAACAACGTCGAGGACGCCTACTTCAAAATGGAAATACTGGAGTCTTATTGCCGCACCATACTGGCCGCAAAACAACTCGGCCGGCCACTGCAGAAGATCACGCCCGCCCAACTCCTGGATTTGCTCAAGATCAAGCAAAACCTCGGCATTCCCGATCCGCGCCACGGTTTGAAGGAAAGCGAACTGGGCGATAGCGACCCGTGACGTCCCGCGCGACCGGCGACGTGGAACCACTGCGGGCAACAACGAAAACTATTGGACCTTGGCGGCCTCGAGGTTGAGCTGGGCCAAAATCGGCTTCAAGGCGTTCGTCCACTTGACATAACCACCGGCGTTGGGATGCAGCATGTCGGGAAATTCCTCCTTTTTGCAGTCGCCGTTTTCATCGGCGTAAATGCTCCACGTATCGCACCGGACGCATTGCGGATCGCTCTTTACGATTTCATCCACCAGCGCATTGAGCTGTTCGATCTTGTCGGCCAGCTGATGTTTGCTCGGCATCACTTTGCAAACGATGATCGGCATGCGGGGATTGGATTTTTTCAAGGCCCGCAGGATGGCTTTGACGTTGTCGGCAGCATCTTCGGGCTTGCCGCCGTTCCCGAGGTCATTGATCCCGATGAGCAGGACCACCGCCGCAGGCTTCAAGCTGAGCACATCGGCATTCAGGCGATAAAGCACACCGCGCGTGGTGTCGCCACCGATGCCGCGATTGACCACTCTGAGGTCCGGGAAATCCTTCGCCACCGTTCTCCAACCCTGGGTGATGGAATCGCCCAAAAACACCACCGCACCGTTCTCATTGTTGGTGTCTCGTCGCCATTCAGCGTGGCGTTGCGCCCAGACATTGGTAAACCCGGGCCAAGTTTGCAGCGGTCCTTTGCCGGGCAACACCGTCGCCGCATTCGCCGGGTAGTGCGACACGTCGGTTTTGCATCCCGCCAGCAGAACGATGACAGACAACGAAGCCAGGAAAGTCTGAATGGAGCGAAGCTTGAACGCGGATTTCATATGGACGCGGAGCATACCGGGAGGGGGCGAAACGAGCAATGGATTTTGTGGAATGCCAACGGTGACGATGAGCCGTCGCCGGGCCGAAAACCCGGCAGATGACAAAGATTTCATTTGGGGTTCATCAGGCGTTCATTTTCATGCGGTTTGATGTCCGGGCCAAATGTCCGGGACCGTTTTTTACGGATTGACGTCAGGAACGCCGGACGTAAATGTGGTCGTGAGCCATCCAAACCAATCAACCAAACCATGAAGAAAATTCTATTGCCAGTTCTGTTCAGCCTGACCGTCGCGGTTTGCCGCGCCGACGGGCCTTATCATTTCATCAAGGAAATCCCCGTCAGCGGCGAAGGCGGCTGGGATTATTGTTCCGTGGATTCGGCGGGCCAGCGCCTCTACGTTTCGCACGGGGCCGAAGTGGTGGTGATTGACCTCGCCAAGGACCAGGTTGCCGGCGTCATCACCAACACGCCGGGCGTGCATGGCCTGGCGCCCGCGCCGGAACTCGGACGCGGCTTTGTCAGTTGCGGCCGGGAAAGCAACGCGGCCATCGTTGACCTGAAGACGTTGCAAATACTGTCCAAGGTGGACACCGGACAAAACCCCGACGGCATGCTTTACGAACCGGGACAGCAGGAAGCTTATATGTTCAACGGACGTGGCCAGTCGGCGACGGTGATTGACGCGAAGGCCGGCAAAGTTGTCGCCACCATTCCGCTGGGCGGCAAGCCGGAGTTCGCCCAGGCCGATCCGAAAGCCGGGCGCGTTTATGACAATATCGAGGATAAAAACGAAGTCGCTGTGATTGACACAAAGTCGCACCAGGTCGTCACCAACTGGCCGATTGCACCGAACGAGGAAGCTTCCGGCATGGCGATTGATTTGAAAAATCACCGGCTGTTCCTCGGCTGCGGCGGCAGCAAAACGATGGTGATGATGGACAGCACCAGCGGCAAAGTCATCACTTCGGTGCCCATCGGTCAGGGCGTGGACGCCAATGCGTTTGATCCGGGAACCGGATTCGCCTTTGCCTCGTGCGGCGACGGCACGACCACCATTGCTCACGAGGATTCACCGGACAAACTGACCGTGGTGCAAACGCTGGAAACCCAACGCGGCTCGCGCACGATGACGATCGATCCGAAAACGCACAAAATCTACCTGGCGGCGGCCAAATTCGAAGCGCCAGCCGAAGGTCAGCGTCGCGGAAAGATGGTTCCGGGCAGCTTCAAAATCCTGGTGTACGGGATGGAGAAATAGCCGGATCCATCGTTCACTGAACCGTGGCTCTTGACGGTTCAGTGACACTTCCTCAAAGTCGGCGCATGCGCGTACTGGTCGTTGAAGACGAGAAGAAGACGGCGTCGTTTGTCCGCAAGGCGCTGCAGGCTGAAGGCTTTGCCGTGGATGTCTGCCATAACGGCGAAGACGCCTTGGCCGCGGCGCTGGCCACGCCCTTCGACGGCATCGTGCTCGACATCATGCTGCCGGGCCGCGACGGTTTGAGCGTGCTGCGCCAGTTGCGCGAGCGGAAAAGCACGATCCCGGTCCTGTTGTTGTCCGCGCGCGGCGAGGTCAACGAACGGGTCGAGGGATTAGACGCCGGCGCGGACGATTACCTGCCCAAACCGTTTGAGCTGGCGGAACTGGTGGCGCGGGTGCGGGCCCTGACGCGGCGGGGCGGCGAAAACAAATCCACTGTGTTGCGCGTGGCCGACCTCACGCTGGACACGGTCACGCACCGGGCGCAACGCGGCGGAGCGGACATCGAATTGACGGCGCGCGAATATCGCCTGTTGGAATTCCTCATGCGTTCGCCGGGCCGTCTTTGCGGACGCATGATGATTCTTGAGAAAGTCTGGGACTACGATTTCGATCCCGGCACCAATCTGGTGGATGTTTACGTCCGGCGGCTGCGCGAAAAAATTGACGCGAATTTTGAACCCAAGCTGCTCCACACCGTGCGCGGCGCGGGTTACGCGTTGAAGGAACAGCCATGACCATCCGTACCCGGCTCACTTTCTGGTATGCGGGCATTCTGACAGCATCGCTCGTGGTCATTGGTTTTGGGACTTACCGGGAAATTGACGAACAACTGCGCCATGCACATCGCCGCGCTCCGGAGGAGCGGGCCATCTCCGAAACCGGCGAAATGGTTTTTCGAGTGGGTCTGCCGGCCATCCTGCTGGGGTTGCTGGGTGGTTGGTGGCTGACCCGCCGGGCGCTGTCGCCGGTGGCGGAATTAACGGAAGCCATCAAAAAAATTCATGAACGCAATCTCCGCGAGCCGTTGCCCCGCACGGGCAATGGCGATGAACTGGACCGCCTGACCGAGGTTTTCAACGGCATGCTGGCGCGGCTCGACGACTCGTTCAGCCGCACCCGCGAATTCACATTGCACGCCTCGCACGAACTCAAGACGCCGCTGACCGTCTTGTGCGGCGAGACGGAGACCGCCCTGCGCGATGAATCGCTTTCACCCGCCGAGCGCGAACGCGCCGTCAGCCAGCTCGATGAATTGCGCCGCCTCGCCCGCATTGTGGACGGTCTCACGCTGCTGGCCAAGGCCGACGCGGGGCAGGTCGCGCTGAAGCTGGAACCGGTGCGATTGGACGAGTTGGTGCGCGACAATTTCGCCGACGCTCAAATTCTCGCCGAGCCGCACGGCATTCAGGTCGAACTGGCGGTTTGCGAGGAAGTTTCCGTGCGCGGCGACCGCCATCGGCTGCGGCAGTTGCTGCTGAACCTGGCGGATAACGCCGTCAAATACAACCAGCCGCAAGGCCGGGTGACGATGCGCCTGCGCCGGGCAAACGGCGCGGCTGAATTCACCATTACGAATACCGGCGCAGGTATTCCGCCGGAAGTTTTGCCTCGCGTTTTCGACCGGTTCTTTCGCGGCGATCCGGCGCACAGCCCGACGGTGGATGGCTGCGGCCTGGGATTGAGCATCGTGCAATGGATTGTCTCCGCGCATGGCGGAAGCATCACCATCAAGTCTGAGCCGTCCAAATTGACAACTGTCACCATGCACCTGCCGTTGGAAACAAAATAAATGAAACATTCAACATTCAACATTCAACCTCGAACATTCAATTTATGGCGCGCGTCCGGCACGAAGTTCATTGGGCGTTGGGTGTTGAATGTTGAATGTCGGGTGTTTTTTGCATTCTTCCTTCTCACCGCCGGCTGCGCCACCTACCATCCGCAGCCCATTTCGCCCGACCAGACCGCTGCTGCGTTCGACGCCCGCTCGCTCACCAACGCGGACTTGCAGGCTTTCCTCGAAACGAATCACGTCACCGGTCCCTGGCCGCGCCAGTCCTGGGACCTCGACGCGCTCACGCTCGCCGCGTTCTATTACCAGCCCGCCCTGGCGGAAGCGCGGGCACAATGGGCGTCGGTCCGAGCCTCGCATGTCACCGCAGGCCAGCGCCCCAATCCGACCGTCGGTTTCACGCCCACCTACGACTCCACCACGCCGCCGCCGTGGATATTGGGACTGACGTGGGACATTCCGATAGAAACTGCCGGCAAGCGCGGCAAGCGGATCGCCCAGGCCGATCACCTTTCCGAAGCCGCGCGCTGGAATTTTGTTTCCGCCGCGTGGCAGACGCGCAGCCGCGTGCGCACCGCGCTCCTCAATCTTTATGCCGCCCGCGAAACCGAGTCGTTGCTCACCCGGCAGGAATCGGCCCAAAGCAACGTCGTCCGCCTGCTCGAAGGCCAGTTCGCCGCCGGAGCCGTATCCAGTTATGAAGTCACACAGGCCCACGTCACGCTGGACACCACGCGGCTGGCCCGACAGGACGCCACCGGCCAATATGGCCAGGCGCGCGTGCAACTGGCCAGTGCGATCGGCCTGCCGCTGCGCGCGCTGGACGACACGCTGCTTTCGTTCGCTGGGCTGGACCAATTTCCGCCAGACCTGACCGCGCTCGAAGTCCGGCGCGAGGCGATTTTGAACCGCGCCGACGTGCGCGGCGCGCTGGCCGAGTACGCCGCCAGCCAGTCCGCGCTTCAACTCGAAATTGCGAAGCAATATCCTGATCTCCACCTCGGCCCCGGCTATGAGCTCGATCAAACGGACAACAAATGGTCGCTCGGCGTGACGCTGGATTTGCCCGTCCTCAATCACAATCAAGGCCCGGTGGCCGAGGCGAAGGCGAAGCGGCAGGAAGCCGCCGCGCATTTTCTGACCGTGCAAACCGCCGCCATCGCCGAAATTGACAGCGGGCTGGCCGGTTACAATGCGGCCTTGCAAAAATCGGCGACGGCGACGGCATTGCTGGACAATTTGCAGAAGCAATTGGATTTCGCCCACGCCCAGGCGCAGGCGGGCGAAACCGAGCCGCTGACCCTGGCCAATGCCGAAGCCGAATACGCCGCCGGCGCGCAAAATCAGCTCGATGCCGTGGTCAAGGCACAGTCGGCGCTCGGCCAGTTGGAGGACGCTGTCCAAAGCCCGTTGACCCTGACACCGGCCACGCTTGACGCGGCAGAGAAAAATCTTTTCCAAGGTGCAAAATGAAACGAAAACACATCATCATCGTCATCATCGTGGTTCTCGGTGCCGGACTGGGAATCTGGGCGCTCATCAAATCGCGCGGCGAGGCGGCCGAATTGAGTGGCGACGAAACGACGCCGACCATCGTGACCGTCCAGACGGGCGCGCTCAAGCTCGCCACGCTGCATCGTTACGTCGCCGGTTACGGCACGGTTGAGCCCGCGCCGGCCACGGCGGAACAGCCCGCCGCTGGCGCGCAACTCGCCGCCCCGTCCGCCGGCGTGGTGGCCAAAGTCAATGTCCTCGAAGGCCAGCACGTTGAGAAGGGCGACGTGCTGATGGAATTGAATTCGCAGGCGGCGGAACAGGAAGTCGGGCGGCAGAAAAAATTATACGCGCAGCAAAACACTTCATTGAAAAATTTGCAGGAAGCTGAGGCGCAGCTTGCGTTGTTACGCGTCACCGCGCCGTTGTCTGGCACGGTCGCGCGCGTCAACGTCAAGCCGGGTCAGGCGGTGGATTTGACGACGGTTGTCGCGGAGGTGATGGATTTGAGCCGGCTCGCCGTGAGTGCGGAGATTCCGACGGCGGAAGCCGGCGATTTGAAGCCCGGCAATCCGGTCGAAGTGCTGGCCGAGCCGCCGGTGACGACGGAACTTTCGTTCGTCAGCCCGAATGTGGCAAAGGACAGCGGTACGGTTCTGGTGCGCGCGTTGTTGCCGGCGGACAGCGGATTGCGGCCCGGACAATTTGTTCCCCTGCGCATCGTGACGGCGGTTCATACGAACTGCCTCGCCGCACCCGGCGAAAGCGTGGTGACGGATGAAAGCGGCAAAAGTGTTATCGCGCTGGTCAAAGGCGATGCGGCGACCCAAACGCCCGTGCAAACCGGCTTGCGCGAGAATGGCTGGGTCGAAGTTGAAGCACCGGAACTCAAGGCGGTCGATGTCGTGGTGACCGTTGGCGCTTACGGCCTGCCGGAGAAAACGAAAATTCGCGTGGTGAACCCAAATGGCCGGCAATGAACCTGGGTTAAAAAGCACACTCAGGGCTTTGGCGAAAAATGACTAATTCCCAAAGGCCGCTTGATTTTTTCCAAATAATTCCCGATGACTTCCACCTCCTCACCCTTGGGCCGCTTCGCCACCCGGCACGCGTTGTCCATCACGTTCATCGCAGCGGCGTTGTGCCTGGCGGGCGTTTTGGCGGCACTGAGGATGCCGTCGTCGGTGTTTCCGCAGACGAATTTTCCGCGCGTCGTCGTCATTGTGAACAACGGCATCATGCCCGCCGACGAAATGATGGCAACCATCACGCGTCCCATCGAAGAGGCGATGAAGGACATACCTGGCGCGATCACGGTGCGGTCGGCCACCAAGCGCGGTTCGGCGCAGATCAACGTCTTTTTCAACTGGCAGGTGGACATGTCGCAGTCGGAACTGTATGTGCTGGGGCGGCTCTCGCAAATTCGCAGTGACCTGCCCACGACCGCGGCCACGGAAGTTGAGCGCGTGACGTTCTCGGCGTTTCCCATCATCGGCATCAGCCTGACGAGTTCCAACCGCGACATCATGTCGCTTTGGGAGAAGGCGAATTATGAGTTGAAGCCGCGCTTCCTCCAGATTCCCGGCGTCGCCCGCGTGGAAATCACCGGCGGCCGCACGCCGGAATATCATGTCATCGTTGATCCGCTGAAATTGCAGGCGGCCGGCCTCGGTCTGGCGGACGTGAGCGACGCGCTGACGAAAAACAATCTCTTTGCGCCCGCCGGAATGATTGAGGAAAATTATCATCTTTACCTGACGACGGTGGACGGGCGCGTTCATTCGGCGGCGGACATTGAAAATCTGGTGATTGCGGTTCACGGCAGCCATCCGGTGCAGGTCCGGGACGTGGCGCGCGTCGAGCGCGGACCGGAGCCGGTCTTTCAAGCCGTGACCGCGCAGGGGCGCGATGCCGTGCTGTTGAACATCCAAAGCCAGGCGGATGGCAGCACGCTCGACATCGCCAACGCGTTAAAAAAACAATTGCAGCAACTCCGGCGTGAATTGCCACCGGACATGCACCTCGCGTTCTTTTACGATCAATCGCTCTTCGTGCGCGATTCGGTCGGCAGTGTCTGGGACGCCATCATTTTCGGGCTGATTCTGTCGGTGCTGATTCTTTATTTCTTCCTGAAAAACTGGGGCAGCGTGTGGACGGCCATCGTCACCATTCCCATCACGGTCCTGATCACGCTCGTCGCCATGAAGCTGGCGAACATGAGTTTCAACATGATGACGCTCGGCGGCATCGCGGCGTCCATCGGGCTGGTGATTGACAACGCCATCGTCGTCGTCGAGGCGATGTGCGTGAAAATCGCCGCCGGCCGCCCGCGACTGGCGGGAATTCAGGAAGCCATCGGCGAAATTTTGAAACCGCTCATCGGTTCGACGCTGACGCCGGTGGTGGTGTTCATTCCGCTGGCCTTTTTGTCCGGCATTGCCGGTGTGTTTTTTCGCGCACTGGCGCTGACGATGGTCGTGTCGCTGCTCACGTCATTGGTCCTGGCGCTCACGCTCACGCCGTCGCTGGCGGCGTGGTTCATCCGCGAGCGCGGCAAAGCGGAGCACGGCCACGCGCCCGGAAATTTGGAGGGCGGCTTTTTGCTGACGCGCGTCATCCGCCTTTACGAACGCGCCTTGCGATGGGCGCTGGTGCATCGCTGGCTCACCTTGCTGGCCTGCGGCGCGGTGCTCGCTTCATCGGTGTTCATTTACCGGCAGTTGGACTCCGATTTTTTACCTGAATTTGATGAAGGCGGTTTTATTGTTGATTTCTGGGCGCCGCCCGGCACGAGCCTCACCGAAACCTCGCGCCAGCTGGACGCGGCGGAGCGGATTGTGTCCGCCAACCCGGATGTGGAAAGTTATTCGCGCCGGCTCGGCGCGGAAATGGGCATGTTCATCACCGAACCGTACCGCGGCGACTTCGCGGTCAAGCTCAAACGCGACCGCAAACATTCCACGGAAGAGGTCATCGCCGTGTTGCGCCATACTTACAACGAGCAATTCCCGGCGTTCCGCTGGGAGTTTCCCGGCATCCTGACCGATGTGATCGGCGATTTGCAACTGACGCCCGATCCGGTTGAAATCAAATTATTCTCGCCGGATTTAAAATGGCTGGAGCAAACCGCGCCGCGCGTGAAGGAGGAAATTAAAAAAATCCCCGGCGTCGTGGACACATTCGACGGTCTGACGGAAACCGGTCCCTCCATCAATTTTCGCGTGCGCCCCGCCGACGCGGCACGGTTCGGCTTGAGCATCCAGGACATTGCCACCGCCGTGAACACCGCGTTGCTCGGCCAGACCGCGTCGTATGTTTTGGAAGGCGACCGCATCGTCAACATCCGCGTGCTGGCTGATCCGGTGAGCGTCAACCGCATCGCCGCGCTGCGCGAACTGCCGTTGCGCGCGGCCAACGGCACGGTCGTGCGGCTCGCTCAGGTCGCCGCCGTGGCCGAGGAACCGAGCGAGGTGGAACTGGTTCGCGATGATTTGCGGCAGGACATCATCGTCTCCGCGCGGCTCGAAGGCCGCGACCTGGGCAGCGCAATGAAAGAAATCCAGGACAAATTGAGCCAGGCCAAATGGCTGCCACCCGGCACGGTTGAATACGGCGGCCTTTACCAGCAACAACAGGAATCCTTCCGCAATCTCGTGATGGTTTTGCTCACCGCCATCCTGCTCGTGTTCACCGTGCTGCTGATTGAATTCCGTTCGTTCAACGAGCCGGTGGCGATTGTCTTCGGGGCGATTCTCGCCATGTTCGGAACCGTTGCCGCGCTTTGGATCACCGGCGTCACGCTGAATATTGTTTCTTTTTTGGGCGCGATCATCGGCGTTGGCATCGTCGCCAAAAACGGGATTCTCATGCTCGACTTCGTGCAGCAACTGGAGGCGGACGGCGTGGAACTGGTCGAGGCGCTGGTGCGTTCCGGCCACCGGCGTTTGCGGCCGGTGCTGATGACGTCGGCGGCCGCCGCGCTGGGCATGTTGCCGCTGGCTTGGGGCATCGGTTCCGGCGCGGATATGCTGCGCCCGCTGGCCATCGCGGTCATCGGCGCGCTGTGCATCTCCGTCCTGCTGTCACTCGTGGCCACGCCGGTGGTGTATTACATCCTGCGCACTACCAAAAAATCCACGTCCAGTTCAGAAAAAGCGGAGAACATTTAATCCGGCGGAAATGAAGCGCATCATGCCATCGTTGGTGCGAAATCGAAGGTCCGATGCCATCGCGATTTTCGGCAGGCTGGTGACTTCCACGCCGCTCAACCTGCCGGTGCGCTTCGGAAAATTTCAGAGGGCAGAGCAGAACACCTGACCGGCGGATGCGACGTCGTTTGCGCCGGTCACAGCGGAAACTCCGGATGTTCGTCGGGCACAACCACCGCGCATTTTGCCGCCGGGTCCCCGGTTTCGTCCCGGTTCTTCGTTCTCGTCCCCGGAGGTTCATCACTTTTCGAGGACGAGGATGATAACGACTCAACGTTCGCCGTGAGGGGAATTTGTTTTTCCGATTCCGCCGCCGGGGCGGCGAGCGCGGGCCGGCCCTGGGTGCGGTTGACCAGATCAAGCATCGTGACGGATGCGGCGGCCTGGCGCTCGGCTTCCTCGATGCGTGCGAACTCGCCATAGACCTCCGCCCGCGCCGGTTCATCGCGCAGGGGCAATTCCTGTCCACCGCCCGCGCGCATGGCCTGCAAGATGTGATGCGCGTTCATTGCGTCCAGCGGCCGCGCGGGAGCATAAGCCGGATCGGCTCCGGCGGTTTCCGTGACCAGGTGCGCGGCGAGGAGCGTGTGCAAAACTTGTTGCGCCAGCCGGGTTGGGATGCCCAGTTCGGTGGAAATTTCCTGGACCGTGACCGGCGGCAGGCAGCGTTGGAATCGCTGCCCGATGCACGTCATCAGCCGGAGCGCGATGAATTCGCGTCCGCGTTGGTTCACATTTTCGGCGAGTTTGTCCTGCAAATACGCCCGGCGGTTTTGGAACGCGTAGGCGACCTGCGCGCCGAACAACAGGATCGCCCACGAAAAATAAAGACCGATCATGAACACCGGCACGAGGCCGAGGCTGCCGTAAATTCTGCTGTTGCTGACGAAACGGGAAATGTAGAGGGAACCGAAGAGGTTGTTCAAGTGCCACAGCGAGCCGCCCACCACGCCGCCGGCCAGCGCCGCGCTGAACCGGATCCTGGTGTTCGGTACCAGCAAATAGACCAGCGTGAACACCAGCCACAGGAACACGAACGGCAGGAAGTGATAGAGGAAGCCGCCGATGAAAGGCGTCTGCTCGATGAAATGTTTCACGGTCTGGAATCTTCCCCCACCGGTCAGGCCGACCGCGATGACCAGCAACAACGGGCCGAGCAGGATGGTTGTACAATAAAGCTCAATCTGGCGCAGCCAGTTGCGCCCCCGCGTCACGCCCCAGATGTCATTGAACGTCTCCTCGATGCGGGTCAACAAGGAGATGGCCGCGAGGATCAGAAGAATCACCCCGGTGGTGCCCAGCGTGAGGCTGCGCGTGTTTTGCACGAATTCATGGATGCGCCGCGCCGCCTCCTTTTGCGCGCCGATGACGCGTGCGTCAGCGGGTTCCGCCAAAGTATTTGTTTCGCCGGCGGAACCGGCAATCAGGCTGGTCTCCGCGGCTTCGGAATTCGTTGGCATCCATAGGGACGACCGGCCCGGGCTGAGATTAAACGAAATCGCCGCGCCGTTGGTGTTGAGCGTTGCGGGCGGCATGACGACGGCGACCAATTTGTCAATCACCTGGTAGATTTTTTCCTCCCCTTCACTTTTGAGCAGGCTGCTGGTGACGCTGATGGCCACCGCGAGCAACGGGATCAGCGCCAGCAGCGTGGTGTAGGACAGCGCGGAGGCGCGGACGAGGCAGCGGTTGCGCACGAAACTTCTGAAGACGAGCGCGCAAAAATGCGCGAACCGTTCGAGCCGGCTGAGTTCGGCTTCCCCGCCGGTGTAAACGTCGGTTAATATTTTGATGAGACGTGAGAACGGCTTTTTCACCATGCTGTGGCGTCACGCTAACAAACCCGTCTGCCAAGTCAATCGGCGCGCGAATCTGCCCGTCTTAAAATTCCGGTGCGATAAATCCGCTTTATCGCCGCCGAATATTTGGCAGACTGCGGGAACGGGCGTCCGTAGCTCAATTGGATAGAGCTTCTGACTTCGGATCAGAAGGTTGCAGGTTCAAGTCCTGCCGGACGCGCCATTCTCCTTCAATCACTTGCGAGGTATAAAAACTCCGCAAACCCGTATTTCACCTGACAAATACCTGACAAGATTTGACAACCCAACCCCATTCTGGTCAGGTCCGAACCAAATGAGACAATCACTTTATATTAAATATATCTATATCATAAATAAGATTTACTTGACATCTGAAAAAATTCTGTTATGCTATGCCTAATAAAATTAACCGTGAAATAATTATGATATTAAGACGAGCATTCCCGCAGGTGTATGAGTTAGAGCATCCCAAAAATGGGACGTATTGGTTGGTCTCCGCCCGTTCCGCAAAGTGGGGCATGAACGAGCGGAAAGTATTTCCCAAAAAAGAATTGGCAATAAAGCACGCTCAAACAATTGACGGGCAGTTAGTCAAATTCGGCGGGCAAACCGATGTCCCCAAGGAAAAAATTCAATTGGCGGAACGCTTCCAAGGACTGACGGTGCAATTGGCGCATTTCGGTAAATCACCAGAAGATGCGGTGAACCATTATGTCCGTCACTTGGGCGACGAGATTTCAAAGCAAGCAAAACCCTTTATCCGTGATCTGGCAGACGAATGGGAGAAATTCAAAAAGGCGGACACCACGTTATCAAAAAAATTCTTGGTGGAGATCCGGTCCTACGCCCGCTTCATCAAGCGGCAATGGGGAGATTTGAAACCAGATGAACCGCAAAAAAACAAAATTGATCTGCTGATTAAAAATTTGAAAGTCAGCAACAATACCCGCCGAAAGTATCTGCGCTATCCACTAAAAGGCTGGGAGCGTTCCCTAGGAAATAAACTCCAATCAAGTTGGAGCAGTCTCCAAAAACTCCGAAGATCATCGCTACGCTACTTTCCCCCATGCTGGTGACACTGCTAGGGATTGTTACATTGGTCAGGCTGGTGCAGTGCCAGAAAGCCCCGTCCATGATCCTAATGACCGACAGGCCATTGATCATGTCGGGTATGGTCACATTCCCGATGGAACCGGTGTATACCGCGATGGTGGCCGTGCCGTCGCCGTTGTCCCAATAATTCCAGATGCCGTAACTGTTCGTGTAAGTCTGGGCTTGTGCCGCAGCCGGCAGCAGGAACAACATCAGCGGCAGCAGCCTCGCTGCGCAAGCGGCCTTTAAACACCAGGCTAGTGTGGGGTGGTTGGTGGTTTTCGCAACCGAGCCTTTTGCTTTCATGTAATCCTTTTACACCCATTTCTTGCTTTGAGAAGTGTGCGTTTGAATGCACACCCTCTGTTTTTTAGTGCCAAAGCAGAAAACCAACGAAATTAGGTGGAAAAACTTGTGAATTGGGCCTCAATTGAGCCGGTTAACCTGATCTCTAAATCGGCGCGAACAGGCGATTCCCTGTCAACCTTGCCGAATCGGTGTTCGGCGTTCCGGGCGCAATGGCAAGACGCGCCCGCCATTTCGTTTCTCGCCAAGTCGGGATTGACATCGGCGTTCCGGCGCAGCCATCTTTGTTGGCATAACAAAACCCGAGATACTCATTCCATAATCTGGGCGGTGAAACTGAGAAAAATCATGTGAACCGCCAGGAAAATATTTCGAACCATCAACACCAAAATCAGATGATCAAGATTCATTTCCGCAACTTCCGGCTCCGGCGTATCGTCACCGGATTGGCCCTGTTCAACGCCGCCCTTGTGCTGCGGGTGGCCGTCGCCGAAGATTTTTCCGGCGCAAAATATATGAATCCCTCGCTGCCGGTCGAAACCCGCATTGACGATCTCCTGCCGCGGCTGACGCTGGCGGAAAAGATCTCGATGCTTGGCGGTGACGAAACGGGTTTTAACGGCAGCGGCGTTGAACGCCTCGGCATCCCGCCCATCCGCATGACCGATGGGCCGGTGGGGGTTCGCACCGGTGCGTCCACGGCATGGCCCGTTTCCGTCAATATGGCGGCTTCGTGGGACACCAATTTAATTAACCGTTACGGCGTTGCGCTCGCTGAAGAGGTGAAAGCCAAGGGCAAAAACTGCATTCTCGGCCCGTGTGTGGGCATTCATCGCTTTCCGCTTAACGGACGAAATTTCGAGAGCTTCGGGGAAGACCCGTTTCTTTCCGGGCGCATGGCGATGAGCTACATCCAAGGGGTCCAGAGCCAGAACGTCATCGCCACCGTCAAGCATTTCGCCTGCAACGATCAGGAATGGGATCGCACCCGCGTTGATTCGGTGGTGGACGAGCGGACGTTGCGCGAAATCCATCTGCCCGCGTTTGAAGCGGCCGTGACCGAAGGCAAAGTCCGCGCCGTCATGTCAGCCTACAACATCGTCAACGGCCAGCATTGCAGCGAAAACAAGCATTTGCTCACCGACATTTTGAAAGGTGACTGGGGCTTCCCAGGCATTGTCATGTCCGACTGGGTGTCGGTTTACAGTGCCGTGGACGCGGCGAACAACGGCCTCGATCTCGAAATGCCGCATCCCATCTGGTTCAGCGACCGGCTGCTGGCCGCCGTCCAATCCGGCCAGGTGTCGGAACAGACCATTGACGACAAAATCCGCCGTCTGCTCCGCGTGCGGTTTGAGAGCGGTTTGTTTGAGAATCCTTCGCCGAAGCCCGACGAGAGCCTGGTGCGCAGCGCCGCCCATCGTGAGCTGGCGCTGGAGATGGCGCAAAAAAGCATCGTGCTCCTGAAGAATGACGGCCTGCTCCCGCTGTCCAAGGACAAGCTGAAGACCATCGCGTTCATCGGGCCGGCGGCCAATATCGCCCGCACCGGCGGCGGCGGCAGTTCGACCATCCGGCCATGGGAAAAAGTCAGTCCGTTGGAGGGGATGAAACATCTCCTTGGCGACCGCGTGAAAATTGAGTTTGCCGAGGGCGTGAACATTAATCCCGTGAGAGCCTTGACGGTGCCTTCGGAATGTCTCCTGGCGCCCGACGGCACGAACCATGGTTTGCTCGGCGAGTATTTTGGCAATCACGCGTTCAAGGGCGAACCGCTCTTTACCCGCGTTGATCCCAAAATTGATTTTGAATGGATTGACAACACCAGCCCCGATCCTCGGCTCAAACCGGACGATTTTTCCATCCGCTGGACGGGCAAGCTTGTGCCGCCGATGACGCAAAAATATTTTCTTTCCATCACCAGCGACGACGGTTCGCGGCTTTATCTGGACGGCAAGCTGGTCGTGGACAACTGGGGACAACACGGCATGTCGCCGAAATCCGGCGCCTTGGAACTCGAAGTCGGCAAGGCCTATGACGTTCGCATCGAGTTTTACCAGGACGGCGGCGATGCCGGCATGCGCCTCGGTTGGCGCGATCCCAACGATCACACGCCCGATCCCACCATTGCCGAAGCCGTGGCGGCGGCGCGCGGCGCGGATGCGGTGGTGCTCTGCGTGGGAAACACGGCGGACACGGAAGGCGAAGGTAACGACGTGGCGGACTTCAAAATGTTTGGGGGACAGGACGAACTGGTCCGGGCCGTCCTCCAGGCGAATTCCAACACCGTCGTCGTCGTCTGGGGCGGCGTGCCGGTGCTGATGAAAGACTGGCTGCCGGAGGCGAAAGCGGTTGTGGCCGCGCTCTATCCCGGACAGGAAGGCGGGACGGCGCTGGCGCAGATTCTCACCGGCGAAATCAATCCGTCCGGCAAGCTGCCCTTTTCCTACATCCAGGAGCGCAGCGAGGCGCCGGAGTTCGCCGATTACATGAATCCGAGCCTGAAGGTGAATTATTCCGAAGGCGTTTTTGTCGGCTACCGTTACTACGACCAGAACGGAATCAAACCGCTATTCCCCTTCGGCCACGGTCTTTCCTACACCACGTTCAAGTATGACCATCTGCGGATCAAGAAAACCGGCCCGGCAACGTGCGAGGTCACGTTCGACGTGAAGAATACCGGCCCGGTCGCGGGCGCGGAAGCCGCCCAGCTCTACGTCGGGCCGCGTCATCCGCCCGTGCCGCGTCCGGTGCGCGAACTCAAGGGCTTCGCCAAGATTCAACTCGCTCCCGGCGAGACCAAAACCGTCACCATCCCGCTCGGCAAGCGCGCCTTTGAATTTTTTGATCCCAAGAAAAATCAATGGACCATCGCGCCGGGAATGTTCGATGTGTCCATCGGCGCCTCTTCCCGCGATCTGCGTTTGTCGCACGACGTGAAGATTCAAGCCGACTAAGACACAACCGAAAGCGCTGGCAGGAGCGACGCTCGCCTTGCTCCATTTGTGGCGCGTGCTTGTATGGGTTTACGGATCAGCGGACGCTGACAAATTCCTGATGCAGCCGGGCATAAACTCCGGCCTGCTTCATCAACGTCTCATGCGTCCCGCGCTCGACAATCCGTCCCTGATCCAGCACCAGGACCAGGTCGGATTTGCGAATCGTGCTCAGCCGGTGCGCCACGATGAACGCCGTCCGCCCGCGCAGCAAAATCTCCAGCGCCCGCTGCAGGCGCGCTTCCGTGACCGAGTCAATCGCGCTCGTCGCCTCGTCCAGCACCACGATGCGCGGGTTCGCCAGCATCGCGCGCGCAAAACAAATCAGTTGCCGCTGGCCAAAGGACAGGGACGTTCCCCGTTCCGCCACCCGCGTGTGCAGTTTCTGCGGCAGCGCCGCCAGCAGGTCGAGGCAGTCCAGCGCTTCCAGGCTGGCGAACACATCGGCTTCCGTCGCTTCAGGCCGGGCGAACCGGATGTTGTCCAGCACCGTACCGGAAAATAGAAAATTGTTCTGCTGCACACTGCCCATCTGCGACCGCAAAGAATCGCTGGTCACCGTGTTCAAGCACGCACCGTCCACCAGCACCCGCCCGCGTGTCGGCAGATAAAATTTCTGGAGCAATCCCACCAGTGTCGTCTTGCCGCTGCCGGTGTGGCCCACCAGTGCCACCGACTGTCCCGGCTCGGCGGTGAATGAAATATCCGTGAGCACCGGCCGCCCCGGTTTGTATTCAAAATGCACCGCCTGAAATTCCACACGGCCCCGGATGACCGGCAGCGGTTTCGCATCCGCCACGTCCACCCATTCCGGGTTCTGGTCCAGCATCCGGAACAACCGTTCCGCCCCGGCCATCGCCATGAATGCCTGGTTCAATTGATTGCCAATCACCTGAACCGGGTCGAAAAAGAGGTTCGCGAGGAAGAAGAACATCACTAGGTCGCCCACCTCCATGTGCAGCCAGCCGTGCCAGCGCAACGCCCCGAACGCGCCCAGCAACGCCATCGCCCCAAGGAAAAGCTGGCTCTTCAACTGCAACAGGGGCACGAACACCGCCGACGCCTGCGCCACGCCCACGTTGTTCTCGCCGTGTATGTCAATCAACCGCTGGAAAAACCCTGAGTTCACCTCGTGCCGCACAAATGCCTGCGTCACCCGGATGCCGCTCACCGATTCGGCCAGCGTGGACGACACACGGCTCCACGATTCCTGCACCTTGCGCAGCCGCCGGCTCATTTCCTGCCGGTAATTTTCGTTCAATTTCCAGATGACCGGCGCCATGACGACCATCAACGAAAACAGCTTCCAATCGTACCACGCCATCAGCACCGCCGAGGTCGTCATCTGCAATCCCTGCACCACCAGCACGAATGCCACGTCCTGCACCCCGGCGCGCACGCTGTCGATGTCCGACGTCATCCGGCTGATGATGCGGCCGAATTTTGTCTGGTTGAAGAACGACATCGGCATCGTCATCAGCTTGCGGAACAAATCCGACCGCATGTCGTGAACCACCGCTTCACCGAGTTCGAGCGCGAACCGCTGACGGAAGTGGAAGCACACCACCGTGAACAGAGCCAAGGTGAAATACCCTGCCGCGTACCAGTAAATCCCCGTCAAATTCTTACCCGCAATCGGCTCGTTGATGGTGCGGCCAATCAGCCACGCCAGCGCCGGCAATTGCAGGCCGCGGGTGAACGTCAGGACAAACAACCAGTTCCGCTTGGCAGCGTAAGGATTCGTGTAGCTGAAAATCCGGCGAATCAGCGCCATTTGCAGCGGCGCCTTGTCCGCTTCGCGCTCCTCCATCGGATTGTAATACGTGATCGCCTCCCGCGCCGAAAGGTCTCCCTTGGCGCTGTCGCTGGCCGACGACTTGATGTTCGCTGGCGCGCTCATTTTTGACCACCTGGTAATTCGGTGTTCGATGTTTTCGTTGGCATCTCCCCCAAATCCATGATCTGCAACAGCGCCGTCTCGTGATACGGGCCCGGCCGATGCACCAGTTCCGCGTGCGTGCCCGATTGCGTCAGCCGCCCGTCCCCCAGCACCAAAATCAAATCCGCCTGGCGCAACAGGCTCAGCCGGCTCGACACCACAAACGTCGTCCGCCCTGACATCGCCTCGCGCAACGCCAATACAATTTCATTCTCCGTCCGCGCATCCACCGACGCCGTCGGGTCGTCGAGAATGAGGACCGGCGGTTGCAGCAACAAGGCCCGCGCCAGCGCCAGCCGTTGACGCTGTCCACCGGACAAATCCACGCCTGATTCCCCCAGCACCGTCTCGTACCCGTGCGGCAGCGCGGTGATGAACTCGTGCGCCGATGCGATCTGCGCCGCGCGTTCAATCTGTTCCATCGTTGCGTGCGGATGCCCGAACGCGATGTTCGCTGACACGGTGTTCGAAAACAAAAAACTCTCCTGATAGACTATCCCGATCTGTCGCCGATACGCATCCAGGTCCAGTTCACGCAAATCCTTCCCGTCCGCCAGGATCCGGCCGGTGAGGGGGTCGTAAAATCGCGGAATCAAACCCAGCAACGAACTTTTGCCTGTGCCCGTCATTCCGAAAATGCCGATGACCTGCCCGGGTTTGGCCTCGAACGACACGTCCGTCAGCACCGGGTTGTCCGCGTGATAACCAAACGTCACGTTTTCAAACACCATCCGGCCCGTAAGGCGCCCCGGCTTGACGGCGTCCGGACGGCTTTGCACCTCCACCGGTGTATCCAGCACCTCGAACACCCGACGCGCCGCCGCCAGACTCTGCTGCACCGAGTTGGCGATGGTCGAGATGGTTGCCACCTGTCCCGTAAACTGCTGGAGCAATCCGGCGAATACTACCAGCCCGCTGCCCAAGGGAATCCGCCCCTGCGTATACAGCCAGCCGCCGTACGCGAACAAAATCACCAGACTCAACTGCGACAACATCTGCGTGCCCGGCGTGAACACGGACAAATTCCAGAAGATTTTCCGCTGTTGCGACGACACCAGGTCGTTGGCTTCCTCGAATCGCCGGACCTGGTGCGGTTCCGCGGCGAAGCCCTTGACCGTCTGCATCCCGCGCACGCTCTCGCTGAACAACAAAATCATGTTGTCCGTCAGCTCGCGGTTGCGCAGGTAGCCTGGACGCAACCGCGCTGAATAGAAATGCGTCAGCCACCACAACGGCACCGACACGCACAGGCACGCCACGGTCAGCGATGGCTGGATGCGCCACATGAAGATCGCATAAGCCGCCAGCGTCAGGAGCATGGTCACCCCCTGCAACAACACGCCGTCCACGAACAGCCGCGTGTTCTGTACGTCACCCGTCACCCGGTTAAAAATGGAATTGGAACCGTGGTCGTCGAAGAAGCTGAAGCTCAACCGCTGTAGCTTGGCGTAAAGCTGCGCGCGGAGTTCCGGCACGATTTCGCCCTGCGTCAGCCGCGCGGTGATCATGTTGTAGGCATAGGTGAACGCTGCGCGCAACACCGCCTGCGCCACAATTGCCAGCGCCAGCGCCGTGACCACCTGTAGCGCCGACCATCCCGCCGGCGGGTTCCAGCCGAACGGATAAATGGGAACGGGCAGGGACGGGTCGAGCGCGTAGCGGATGACGTCAATCACCGCGCCCAGCCACTTGAGACCGGCGATGCCGAGCAGCAGCAGCACCACGCTCAAGCCCAGCGACCACAGGCAATCCGCGCGGAACCGCCATGCCAGCGCGAACAGACGCCGAACCAGTTCCCCGGTGGGATACCGTTCGTCGTCAGTTAAGATATTGGATGTTCCGGGCGTTTTCAGACCTTTCAAAATGCCGGACTCCTGATGCGCAATCGAATCAAAAATCTTAAATCAAAACCCTGCGAAGTGAATCCGAACGGTCTGGCAGTCACGCCGCGCCGAGCAGCGCGTGAACCTTGGGCATCCAGTCGCTGATCGGGATTTTCTGGGGGCAATGGTCTTCGCAGTCGTGGCAGGCGATGCAAGCGCTGGCCCGCGCCGCATCCGGGATGAAAATCTGATACTTGAAGCGCGAGCCGGGAATGTCTTCGTGGAGAAACGCGTCGTTGTAGGTATCAAAAATGGCCGGGATGTTCACTCCGTTGGGACAGGGCATGCAGTAGCCACACTTGGTGCAGGGAATGGCGGTTCGTTCCCGGTACTTTTTCTGCAAGTCGGCAATCACTTTCAGATCCGCCGCCTGAAACGAGTGACTGCGAGCGCGAGCCGCCGAATCCAGATTGGCGTTCACCTGGTCCATATTGCTCATCCCGCTCAACACCACCGACACCTCGGGCTGGTTCCAAAGCCATTGCAACGCCCAGTCTGTGGGAGACCGCTTCACGTTGGCGGCTTCAATCACTTGGCGGATGGACGCCGGCGGCTTGGCCAGCCGGCCGCCGAGCAGCGGTTCCATGATGACAACCGCCAGACCCTTGGCGGCGGCGAGCTTCAAACCTTTGGTGCCCGCCTGGTTTTCCGTATCCATGTAGTTGTGTTGAATCAGGCAGAATGTCCAGCGATCGTAACCGTTGACGATCTGTTCGAAGGTCTCGTAATTGTCGTGGAATGAAAAACCCAGGTGGCGGATGCGCCCGTCGCGAAGCGCGGCCTCGGCCTTTTCCAGGAGCTTGAATTTTGGCAACAGTTCATTCCAGCGCTGTTTGTCCATGCCGTGGAGCAGGTAAAAATCAATGTGATCGGTTTGGAGCTTGCGCAGTTGCTCGTTCAACATCCGGTCAAAGTCCGCTTCTTGCTGAATCAGCCAGAGTGGGGATTTGGTGGCGATTTTCACCCGGTCCCGATGGCCGCGCAGGGCCTTGCCGAGAATCGTCTCGCTGTTGCCGTCATGATAGATATACGCAGTGTCGAAATAATTCACGCCCCGGTCCAGGGCGTGGCGGATCATGCGCACGGCTTCCGCTTCATTGATATTTGGGCCGCTGGAATTCCCGTCCACGGTGGGCAGGCGCATGCAGCCAAAACCCAACACCGAGGCGTTCCAATCCAGCTTGCCGAATTTGCGAAATTGCATGGTCATAGTTTCGTGGGTGGAGGTTGGAGAAAGCTCATTCTCGAACCGGCATGGCCGGGCGGCTCCCGGCGTGTTGATGAATCGCCGCGCCCAGCCAGGCAATGGTTTGGCCCAGATCATTCATGTTGCGGCAAGCCTCATCGTCCCTGGCCACATCGCCCTTGTCCAAGCCAAAGCCGAGGTTCCAATACGTGGAACCTGGCACGATGGCGCCGGACATGAGGAACATGTGATTCATCGTGTCGAAGGCGTGCGTGCCGCCGCCGCGCCGGACCGCCACCACGGCGGCCCCGATTTTTCCCCGGAACAATCCACCGTTGGCCAACGCCACCAACCCCGCTCGATCCAGCAGCGCTTTCATCTCGGCGCTCACATCAGTAAAGTACGTCGGCGAGCCAAGGATGATTGCGTCGGCCGCAACCATTTTCTCGAAGCACGGGCTGAAAGCATCATCCTTCTGGCTGCACCGGGAATTCTTTTTCTTGAAACACTCATAACAGGCCTGGCATCCGCGGATGCTGGCTCCGCCGAGTTGGAGGAATTCGGTTTCCCAGCCGGAGGCGGCCAGCGGTGCCAGCACTTTTTTCAGGAGAATTTCAGTGTTCCCGCCCTTGCGCGGGCTTCCATTTATGGCAACGGCTTTCATGACTGTAATCTGTAATAGAAACAACTTAATTTCCCGCCTTAACCGGGCCGCGTCAATGACGAACCAAAGTTGAAATGGTTTTTCCCAACGTTGGCAAAGTACTTGCGCGTGTTTGACATTGGCACGATACACCGTTTGTTGTGTTGTGTCTCAAGGTCTCCTGCGCGAACCGCCCGCAAAAACCGTCTGGTGAATTCGTCGCAGAACGGCAACGTCACTGTGAACTAAGGCGGTAGAAACGGCCGGGATAATTTGTCCATTGGGAATCGCTGAAATAGGATGAACCGCCGGTCAGCGTGTTGGTTGCTACTGGAGACCAGGCTGGATTGGACAGATCCGTGCAGGCTTCCACCACGACGGAGGTGTTTGTTGCCCAAGAGATGATGAAACCGAAACAGTCGGTCTGCACGCCAAAGCTGGGGTCGTTATTTAGGATTACCGGATTCGGAAGGAAGCTTGGCGCGGTCGAACGACCGCCAAAGGTCGAACCCCAGGGCCACACACAAGCGGCTTGCTTCATCAGGGCGCAATAGCAAAAGAAGTTGGGTGCGTGACGATGGGTTTAATAGCAAGCCTTGTGCGCCAAGTGAGTCTTGCACAAGCCGGCGGAGAAATGCCGGCGAAGACATGGTGGGGTCAAGCAGTGCAAGAAGCCGGGTGCAAGAATCACCTAGGGCGTGTTTTCAAAATCAAAAAATGAACACAATTGCGATCAGCGGCGTCTATGATGGGAGTTCTTTTTATGAAAACATCCTCGCGGTTTCAGGTGTCGGATCTGCTCTGGGAGCGGATAAAA
>Ga0302319_10000636_pt1 | contig 78988 bp, 72 predicted proteins | sample Bog_T0_2_FD_203319 | JGI IMG/M metagenome (GOLD analysis project Ga0302319, IMG submission 203319) | Peat permafrost microbial communities from Stordalen Mire near Abisko, Sweden - Bog_T0_2 | ecosystem: Environmental > Terrestrial > Soil > Wetlands > Peat | place: Sweden: Abisko, Stordalen Mire...
GTCGAACTTTGCCTCTGGTTCGAATGCGTTCCGGGTGGTCGGCGCGAGCGAAGCGCTTGATGTCGCCGGCGGGAATGAGGATTTTTCTGCCGATCCTGCGCGTGGTCACCTTTCCTTCCGCGATCAGGTAGTCAACGGATCGAATGCTGATGCTCAGCGCGGCGGCCGCATCTTCGCGCGAGTAGAGAAGCTTCTCAATCTGGTTATCCATATCCCCTCGCTCCAACAACAGGAATCGGACCGGTCAAGCGTCCGGGTTCCGGAGCTTCACCCGGAATGTTCCGGTAGATATAGGCGATTCCCGAATTCGGTCAATTCCGAGCCGGCGTGATAGCTTCTTGGAACTCGATTCGAGGGGTTATAGATTGTTTGAGAGGCCTGCATCTGCTCTTCGGAGAGGACGCTTCAGCGGTCGTCACCCTCCCGAGAGACTTTGCTGACGAAGTCTGAGCTTCGCCGCGAGGCGCTTGTTCGTCTTCCAGTCCAGCCGCCTGCATGCGCGGCAGCGAACGAGAAGATGATTGCCTCGGCGTTCGACTACCGCATTGTCGGCGTCGATGAGATGACCCTTCGGACAGATGCGGCGCGCGAACTTGATCTCATTGAAGCTCTGTTCGAACTTCACGTGGGCGGGATTGCAGCACGGGCTTCCGATGCACTTATCGGACGGGAGAGTATGTTTGAGCCGAGTGCCTGCGGGGAGCGGACCGACGAAGACCTCGAAGTAGACTCTTGGAGCCTTTCTCTCCTTGCCGGAGAGGAAGACCCTTCCGTAGCCGTTCGCGTCGCAGGCTCCGGTGTACTCCCAGCATCCGGTCTTGGGATGAATGCGGACGCGGGCGCGCAATGCGTCTTGGGTGAGGTCTGTGGGGCTTATCGTACTATCGCGTACCATCCACCACTCGACCCCTTCCGAGTGGCAGTTTTGGTGGCAGTTGGGTTTGGAATCGGGTGCGCTTGGGTGCGTTTCGGTGCGAGGCATGATTTTCTCCTAAAACAACCATTTTGTGTGGTTTAGGAGAGTCCGTGCGCCTCGGTGCGGCTCAGTGCGAAAGACCGAAATTGCCGTCCTAAGGCTAGTGTGTTTGCCATTTCACCACTTCCGCGCTGTCTAAAACGGGCCAGCACTGGCCTGCCCGCTCTTCTGAGTTTAGGGCTAAAGCCATGTCAACCGCAATTCATCTGTCGATGCCGCCGCACGCCCTTTCCCATCGGTGACCGCACAGGCAACCCTCCCACCATGCAGGCACTCTCAGTAGGAGGAGCCGAGCCAGCGCATTTCATCCCCGGACTCCGCGAACGCCGCCAAGAAGCTCGCCGAAATCCGGCTCGCATCCCTCCCCGCACGCGTTCGAACTGTTCGAGAAGATGCCTCCGCCCCGGCGAAAACCCAATCATCCAACCATCATGAGGGTAATGCCATGAAACTGTTTTCAGCCAATATCGAAGATCTGCAGACTCTTTACGTCACCAACCTGAAGAAAGCTCTGGACATGGAGCAGAAGATCACGAAAGCCTTGCCCGACTTGATGGAGAAATCGACCGACTCGGAATTGTCCAACGCCTTCCGCACCCACCTCGAAGAGACCAGGGGCCATGTCAAGAAGGTCGAGGCCCTGCTCCAGGAGCTCACTGGAGAAGTGGATGCGGAAACCTGCAAGGTCATCAACGGTCTCGCTACCGAAGCCGGCGACACCATCACCGATGTTACCGATCCTTCGGTTCGCGACATCGCCCTTATCGGAGCTGCGCAGCAAGTGGAGCATCATGAGATCGCCGTCTACGGGACATTGCGCCGCTGGGCTGACTTGCTCGGCCTCGATCGCGATGCTTCCATTCTCGAATCCATCGAAGCCGAAGAAGTGAATGCGGACGAGATTCTCACCGACATCTCGGAACGGGTGAATCTGGTAGCGGCCGCGTAGGTATGTCAGCGGCGGAACTGGGGTCCGCCGCTAACACTCGCAAACTCGCTGGTCCAGCCCCGCGCGGGCTACTTTGCTGCATCTTCTCCAGCCAGTTCGGCTCATCCCCGTACCGACGCCTGGATTATCGGCGTCGCCGCCACCGCCGCCTTGATCTCTGCGTCCCTCGAAATCAGGTCGAGCAACGCGCGAATGATCTTTTCGTCTGCTTCCGATGCATTCTCGAATTGCACCGGAAAGCGCGCCCAAAGCTGGAATGAGCCGCCCATAAACTGCAGCCGCGATTCGATGACGAGAGGGTCAATCGATGTTTGCATTGCGCTCTCTGCGTCCGCATGCTGCCGCTCAATTGCTGCGCGATACTCCTCGTAGACCGCGCGGACTTCTTTCATCACCGCTTCGCAGACCATCTTGTAGTCTGCCGCATCGCTGAGCTTCACAATCAACTCGTGCCATGCGTAACCGGTTCCAGGAATCTGCTTATAGAGCGGCGTTCCCGCCTGAAAGAGCACTGCATTTGAGAAAACAGCAATGCGCCCGGTCGGGTTCAACGATGTCCCGGTACCCGCAAGCTCCATCAGGTAGAAGCGGACGAGTCCGACATCGACAACATCCCCGGTGACCGCCGCGATTGTAATGCGATCGCCCACCTTGATTCCGTATCTGCCGATGATGAAAAAATATGCCGCCACCGACAGCAACACCGTCTGCAGGCCAACCGCGATGCCTGCCGTAATGAAGCCGGCAAACGTCGCCAGCGAATTGAATTGCGTAACGAACCCAAACACTATGACGATCAGCGAAAGAAATCCAACCACGAACCTGCGCACAATCAGAAATTGCCGCCGGCGTCGCATGTCTCGCACATATCTATTTGTTGCGCGGCGCCATAGTTCGCCACCGCCAACAATCAGGCATAGCGCAACTGCAATCACCAGCACCCTGAGAAGAAGGGAGTGCAGAATGCTGTTGTATTCCTCCGTTACTGAACTCCTCCAGGCGGCCAGGTTGGCGCGGCCCTGCTCGAGCACAATGATTTCTTCGCTCAGCGGAACAGTGGCCGCGGAGAGCGCCTTGAAGTCGGTGGTGATGGTCTTCAAGTCATCGGAATTCGAAGAGCCCGACGGTGCTGCTTGGTTCGATATCCCCGCCGCTTTTGGCGTCGAAGCGGCCGGTGGGGTTGAGGCCGGCGCCGGTTGCTGAGAGAGTTGCTGGCCTTTCTGAATAAGATTCCTCAGAATCTTTCCCATGGGGGTCCGAAGCGCCAGCGCTTGCTTTTGCATCTCGCTGTTTTCAGCAATCATTGAATCCAGAGAATGCCGCGTCTCAAGCAACTCGAATAGAACCGAGCCCTGACTAGTTACACCTGCGGACCGCGCTGAATCCAGCAGAGTGAGTTGAGGAGCGGGCGTCCTGTTCTTGCTTTGCAGTTCCGGAACAGAGTGCTGCAGCCGGTCGATATCGCCCGCAAGTCCGGTGCCTGCGCCCGCGCCGGACATGCCGACAATCTTTTGCAGCGCATCCTTCATCGCGTCTTCCAGGTCAATCGCCTCCTGGACTTGCTTCTTCTCTTCTTCCAGCCCCGCGATGTCGCGCGGCCGTGCGCTGGCGAGTTGCTTCTCCAGAACCTCCTGGCGTGCATTTAGATCTTCAATTTGCTTTTCCGCATTCGCTTCCGCAGCCTGCATCTTCTGCTGCTCCTCGGAACCGGATACATCGATCTGCATTCCATGCTGAGTCTGATACTTCTTGAGCATCGCTGCTTCGGCGTTCGCGGATTGAAAAGCAAAAGCGGCAATTTGCGTCGACTCATCGACAGCCTGGTCTCGATAGACAACGTCGTTCGGCTCACCCACTTTCTGAATCGTCTGGGTAGAGGCTCGATAATATTGGATCACCGCATTGAGATGTTCCACGATGTCGCGGCTCCTGGCCTCTACATCGATCGCCTCCGCGCCGCTCTGCTGCGAGAGCGCCGAATGTCTTTGCGCCCATAGACCCGCAAACAGGGCAATGACAATCCCCGCCTGCATTGCTTTGCGCTTGCAGTATCTGCGAACAGTCTCCGCTCGCCGTGCTGCGGTTTGCCCTTGCAAGTCAACGTGCGCTTCCATGACCCCTCACATCGTCCGTCCGCGGCATTCCCGCCCTTGACCATGATACGGGAACCGATGCTTCGCAATAATGCCGCGGGAAGATCCTCCACAACTTGACTCATCGGCTTACACGGATCGCGCCGCAGACGCGTCTGACCTTGTGAGAAATTCGGCGCACGAAGTGCGGATGTTTTTTGCATTGATGCGAACAAAGCCCGCGCCTATCTCCAGGCGCGGGCTTTTTTGACGTTGAGGGTTTTTCGCAATACAACACTTGATGTTTAAGCCGGGCGGACGGAACTATTTGTTGCCGCCCGCGCGTGGAGGCTGGCCGCCCTTAACGCCCTTAACAGGAGCTTCCTTGCCCGGGCGATTCTGGTTGTGCTGGTCATTTTCATTGATGTCGGTTGGGGAATTCTTCGAGTCATTCGAGCCGCCCTGGTGGGAATGCTGTCCACCCTTCACCTGTTGGTCGCGGTTTGGCTGATTCTGACTCTGGGTGCCTGAAGTATTTTGCATGGTACTGCTCCTGTTTTCGCCGCGCTACACTTCGTGCGGTTCGTAGCGCCGGCACTGTCTGGGATGCGGTGGGCGAACACACCGGTTGCCCTCTCAGCCGGGCACGCAATCCTGCAATTCACTCGCATGAACATTGACTGCGCTGCCTGGGAATCAGGCATTGCGTGCATCCGCTTCGATATGCAAGGCATTGAAGGAAAAGGGAGTCGAATGACTCCATGGAGAACATCGAGACGACGGGAGCGAAATTTGATAAGAGCACAATGAAGTGGCGGCCGACGAGACATCGACTGATGATGTCCCTGTCGGCCGCAACTCGCATTCCGTTGATTGTGCAAAGCCGGGCGCTAGTTACCCGTCGACTCGCGGCGCTTGCGCTCCCGTTCAATGTTGTCCCGATCATTCGCGGCATTGGCCCGGTCACTCGCGTCCTGAGCGGCGTCCTTCACATTGCCCCAAGCCTTTTCAGCCTTTCCCTTGATCTGCTGAGCCGCACCGTCGACCTGCGTTTTTGTGTCGCCTGTCCATTCCCCGACCTGGCGTTTTGCGCGTCCGGCCGCATCGTCAACTGTACCCTTCACCGTGTCCTTGTTCATTGTTGCCCTCCATGGGTGTCTAAGTTGCTGTTGCGCCGAGCGCCAAAGAGTGTCCCGGCTCGATTTCGAATTCGATCAAAGTTCGATTGGCACTTGCTCCTGGTCACACAACCGGCCTGCGCCCCGTTACCAACTGGAGTATCAGGACAACAACCGCCAGCACCAGCAGTATGTGAATGAACCCTCCCAGCGTGTAGGAGCTGACAATACCCAGCAGCCACAAAACCAGGAGGATGACAAAGATTGTCCAAAGCATGCTCTACACCTCCAGAGAATCCTCAACCTCTTGAGACAACTGACGATTCGACGCCAAAGCAACTCTCTGGGTTGTCCAGGCTCTCAGATTTCTGTAACCGGCGCTGACGCGCACGATGTAAAGGCAACCAATCTACGCACGCAGGCAACAAATCGGTACTACCGAAAAAGAGGCTCACTATCCATGGCTGTTATGATGCAGGCTTTTTACTGGGATGCCCCGCTCAAGGAGAATAAGCACGGCGAGTGGTGGAACTATGTCGCGGAAAAGGTCCCACAGCTCTCCGCGTCGGGAATCAGTTCTCTTTGGCTTCCGCCCTTCAGCAAGTGCTCGGTTGGAACGTCGAATGGATACGATCCTTACGACTATTTCGACCTCGGCGACTTCGATCAGAAAGGATCGGTGAAGACGCTCTACGGCAATCGAGCCGAACTTGAAAGGCTCGTCCGAATCCTGCACGAACACAAGATCGGCGCCATTGCCGACATGGTCATCAATCACAATTCTGGAGCAGACGAACAGGAGACCAACCCGCTCGACGGCAAAAAGCGATGGACGAAATTCGCACCCAAGAGCGGCAAGTTCCCCCGCGATTGGAACTGTTTTCATCCCTGCCGTTATGAACGGGTGATGATCGAAGGCGAGCAGTTCGCAGGGTTCCCGCACTTATGTCACCGCAACCCGCGCGTGTATGAAGCGATGTTTGAATACGCGCGCCTGGCCATCGAGGAACTCGATTTCGATGGCTTGCGCTTCGACTTCGTCAAAGGATTCGGCGCGTGGATGATCGGCCTGCTGGCGAAGTACCAGTATGAGAAGAGGGATGGAGTAGAGTTCACGCCATTTGTTGTTGGCGAGTACTGGTCAGGCCCTCAGGATATCGATGGCTGGCTTGATGGCGTGCGGGCCGTTACCGATCAACAGATCGCGGCCTTCGATTTTCCCCTGCGCTACAAGCTCAAAGACGTCTGCGACAAGCCCAATTACGACCTGCGCAACCTCACCGACGGCGGGTCGGTATCTGCAGGCCGGCCGTTCAACGCCGTAACGTTCGTTGAAAATCACGATATGGGCGGCAATGAAATTGTGAACGACAAGATGCTTGCTTACTCGTTCATCCTCACCGGCGATGGCTATCCCTGCGTCTTCTGGCGGGACTACTTCAATTGCGATTTGGCGCGGCCGGGCGCACCGAATGGAATCGACGCGCTCATTGCCGCGCACCACAAGCATGCGGGAGGAGAGTCGTGCGTTCTGCATGCTGATCCCGATCTCTACATCATGCAGCGCGGCGGAACCGAAGCGCAGACCGGCCTGATCTATGTTCTCAACAATCTTGGCAATCAATGGAGCGGTACGCCGGTAAAGACGAAGTGGAAAAACCAGAAGTTCAAGCCTGTAGCCTGGGACGGCCATGACCCCGCCCATCCCGATGAGCGCACAACCGATGGAGATGGAAATGCCGAGTTTCCCGCGCCTCCTCGCGGATACTGTGTCTACGCCCCATTTGCCGGATAGTGCCGTGAGGGTGTGGAGAGGGCTCGCAAGGGCTTAGAGCTTATCCGTATATAGGTAGCGCCGACCTCCAGGTCGGCTGTCGTGTGGGCCTCCGGCCCGCACACGGACTCTGGCTGCGTGGACGCCGCCAGTACAGCCGGTCTGGAGACCGACGCTACTCGAATGCGCAATTTACGGATAAGTTCTTAGATGAATTCGAGAATCGCGCGGTCCCGACACTCGAGCTGAACATACCATGTCCGACGTTCCCCTCATCGGAGGATCGCCTTTGCTGGTCGATTCCTATTCGCTGCCCTTTAAAAAGGGCGCGCTTGACTCACTCGCTTTTTCTTTCGACTGTTCATGCACAACATGCATCAAAGCTCGGAAGGAGGAGAAGAAAATGCTGCTTTTGATCTTGTTAATCGTGCTGATTTTCGGTTTCGGATATGGCGGATATCGTGTGGGACCTGGCTGGGGTTATTACGGCGGCGGCGGCGTCAGCCTGCTTCTCACCATCGTGCTGATACTGCTTCTGCTCAAAGTCATTTGACGTGATCGTCAATCGTCCCGGTTGTGGAATGACCCGCCGGCGGGGAATTGTTTCGCTGCGTTGCGACATGCGAACAGAATTGCTGAAAACCAGTGGATATTGCAGAAGGTGAGTTATCAAAAAAAATGGATGCGCATAACTCATTCATGGAGAAGACCGCATCTTATTCATGTATGCAAAACTCCGCGGTGGCTGTCGCAACTACATACTCAGGGAGCGAATCTGCTTCCCAAACCTCAACAAGAACAAGAAGCGCGGCGAGGAAGCCCACCGGGCGCAAAATGATTCCCGCCTCTCGGACTGCAAGGATCCGCATGCCCTATTCCGATTCACCCACACAACCGGCGGCCCACGCTGCGGTGGCGCCCTCTCGAGAAGCAGACTCGGCGACAGCGCAGGCTTCCTCAAACCATCACCCTTCGAACGGGTCGGCGGCGACCGAACCGGCTGAGATACTGGCTCGCGCCCAGGCCGGGGACAATCACGCCTTTGCCCAGCTTTACACCATGCACAAACGGCGCATCTATTCCTTGTGCCTGCGTATGGTGGGCAGCGTCGCGGAAGCTGAGGATCTGACGCAGGAAGCCTTCCTCCAATTTCACCGCAAGATCGCCACGTTCCGAGGCGAGTCTGCGTTATCCACCTGGTTGCATCGATTGGCAATTAACGTTGTATTGATGCACCTGCGAAAAAAAGGCCTGCAGGTTACTTCGCTCGATGAAGCCATGGAACCGGCTCCCGACCAAAGGCCCGGCCGCAGCTTCGGCGCACCCGATCTCTTTTTGTCCGGCGCCATCGACCGCCTCGCGCTGCAGCGCGCCATCGACGACCTGCCGGCAGGCTATCGGCTTATTTTTGTTCTGCACGATATCGAAGGCTACGAGCACAACGAGATCGCCACTCTGCTCGATTGCTCCATAGGCAACAGCAAATCCCAGTTGCACAAGGCGCGCCTCAAGCTTCGTGAGGCCCTGCGCGCATTTCCTCACCCGGAGGCGCGCAGATGAGCCAAGCCTCCAACCAAGTTGCCTGTGCGGCCTTTCAGAGCAACCTGCCGCAATTGATTGCCTCCGGAGAGGACTTCGCCGATCATCCGCACTTCAAAGATTGCGACGTGTGCCGTGCTTTGCTGGCCGACCTGGAGACAATCGCGGCGACCGCCCGCCAAATGTTCCCCATCGTAGAGCCGCCGGATGCTCTGTGGGAACAAATCGAATCGGCAATTGAGCATGAGGAATCCGCGCTCGGAAGGCATTCCAACGCCTCCTGACGTCCGCGGTTCCCTGCTAAATCTCCACCGAGCTGTCACGTGCTCGTCTCAGGATGCGAGAGTTGCCGAATGGACTCGTCTGGGATCGAGGCTTTCTGACACCCGTCGCAGCAGGTCGGTCGGATACACAGGCTTGTTCAGCAGCGTGAATTCGTGACCGGAGCGCCTGGCTGAGGTCAGCAGATCAGACGTAGCTGCCTGGCCCGAGAACAACAAGACCTTGCAGTCGGGAAAAATGCGCCGCATCGTGATCGCCAGTTCAATGCCGCTCATCCCCGGCAGCATCACGTCGGTAATCAGCACTTCCGGCGGCATCAGCAACGCTGTCTCGAGCGCCTCTTCTGCATCGTAAACAGGCATCGCAGCATAGCCGCTCAGCGTCAGAATCTCGGCGAGAGTATCCGCAATGGCAGACTCGTCGTCGACCACCAGAACCACGGGGCGATACTTTTTGGAACCATCTAGCGGCACAGATGCGGGGACGTCCTCAAGGGGCACAACGGGGAAATGCGATTTCTCGGTCATGGGAATAACCTCCAAATCCAACCCTAGCAAGGTTTCCGGCATACGGGGAAACTCTTTCTCATACTAGCTAAATCTTTGTATTCAGAGGTTTATACGCAAAATCACGGTGCGCAAATCTCCTCCAGAAATGCGGAAAATAAGGAATTCATAAAGGGCTTGCAAATTCGTTGGGAAATTTGTATCATTTTGCTCAGTTGATAGCTTTACGTCAATTTAGCGGGACGTTAAGCGCACGATTCCAATTCTAAACCCAATCTGTCATCCGGCGGTATGCCAATGGGAACCAACTCAGAACCGACCTCGACGCCCATGAAGTTCGAATCCATTCTGCAACTCGATGTTCCAAAGGGCCGGGATGGAAAGCACAAGAAAATCGTCGCGCAGCTGCTCAGCGACATCGATCAATTGGCTCCTGGTTCGGCACTGCGCGTGCCTCTTGCCGCACTGCCGGACACCAAGGAAAACATCCGCGCGGCGCTCAACCGGGCCACGCGCCAGCGCGGCATTGACGTAGCCACTTCGAGCGACGAAGAACACCTTTACGTCTGGAGGATTGCCCCCCAATCCTGATCTTGCCGCCGGATACCGCCTACGCTTGATTCCCGTTCGACGGAACAATCCATTTCCCCCGTGCTGTTGCTGCTCGCTGCCTTCGGTATGACGGCCATAGCCGCCTTCTGCAAGACAGAGCCGCAAATGACGGACACACAGCGCTACGCCCAATCGACAGCCGCGCGCGTTTTGACAGCTGAAGCGCAATGCGGCGTTGTGCAGGCGATCCGCACGAACGGAGCACCCAACTCCGTTCATACCAGGCTGTCTCACATCAACTGATGCAAAAGCGCCCGGGACTCCGCGTCTCAGCCAGCCCGCTCGCCAATCCGGCGAACCGATGAGATCCATGAAGATCGATGCGAATCTGCAACTCGGATGCGGCATTGAGCTTATCTGAATCGCAGGGACGCGAAAACGGGAATCGCTCGCCCGTCAGCAGCTATTTCTTCGCCCCTCATTCCAACTCTTCTTGTGCGTGTGCTACAAATGAGAACGCTATCACTCTAGAGGTTTTCATGACCGCCAAAGCTCAAATGCCGGTGCTCGTTTACGACGTTGGAGGAAGCCACGTGGCGGCCGCGGTCTGTTATCCGGGCACTTATCGCCTCGGCCCTGTCATGAGCGCCCCGCATCCCGACGAAGAGACGAGCGACGCATTCATTCGCGTTGTCCACACGCTGGGCATTCGAGCCTCGGCAGGGCTTGAACCCCTCGCCGGCGCGGAACTGGCCTTCCCCGGCCCATTCGACTTTGAAGCCGGCGTCAGCCGCATGAAGCACAAGCTGCCCTACCTGAACGGCATCGATTTGCGCAGAGAAATCGCCGGCAGCTTTGCCTGGGAACCAGGTCAGGTGCGGTTCCTGCACGATTCTGCCGCCTTCCTCCTGGGCGAAATCGGCGCCGGCGCTGCCCGCGATGTGGCGCGCGCCGTCGGCATCACCCTCGGAACCGGCATCGGATCGGCCTTCGCCGTGGACGGCCACGTGGTCACGGAAGGGCACGGCGTCCCCACCGGCGGAGAGATTTGGGATCTGCCCTATGAAGGCGGCATCGTCGAGGATTCCGTCTCCACCCGCGCCATCCGCGGCAGCTACGAACGCCGCACCGGTCAGGCTCGCGAGGTAGCCGAACTAGCTAAGACGGCGGACACCGATCCAGCGGCAGCCCAGGCCTTCGCCGAGTTTGGCCGGCATCTGGGGCTGGCTCTGCGCGGCGCTCTGGCCGCGTTCGCTCCCCAGGTCATCGTCCTCGGCGGCGGAATCTCCCGCTCCTCGCACCTGTTTCTTCCCGCGGCCCAGCGCGAACTGCAGGCCCTGGGCGCCGAGTTGAGGGTCTCCGCTCTGCTTGACGATGCACCTCTGGTAGGCGCCGGCGTCGAGTGGTTCAATCGTCCCGGCGGGTCTGCTCTCCAGCCCATCGCCGCAGCAACGCAATTCAGCGCAGACTAGGTTTCCGGCTTTCCGCACCCCCACCGATCGAACCGGCGCCTGGCGACAGGTATCAATCCTGGCAATCGCCAGCGCCCTCGATCGTCAGTATGATGGCTAAGAATGAGCAATTCATATGACTGAAGCCCGTCACCTCCCGCTCACGCAGTTGGCCCCTTTCAGTATCGAACCGCAGTTTGTCACACGCGTTTGGGGCTACCACGATCTGGCGCCGTGGTATGACCGCGTTGCGGAGATCGAGCCCCTCGGAGAAGTCTGGCTCACGGGCGACGAATGCCTCATTCAAGGCGGCCCGCATCGCGGGCAAACGCTCGGCTCGCTCTTTGAGCAGGCTTCCCCCGCTCTGCTCGGTCCGGCGGCGCCATTGGCGGGCTCGCCGCTGCTGATCAAGATGATCTTCGCTCGCGAAAAGCTCAGCGTGCAGGTGCATCCCGACGACATGATGGCGCAAAAATACGGCCAACCGCGCGGCAAATCCGAGTGCTGGTACGCGCTGGCCGCCGAGCCCGGTGCGCAGGTCGCCGCCGGACTCAAGCGTGGTGTAACCCTTGACCAGGTTAAGGCCGGCATGCTCGACGGCACGATCGAGCAGAGTCTCAACATGCTGTCTGTCGAGACCGGCGACATGATTTATGTGGAAGCCGGCACGGTTCATGCCATCTGGCCAGGTTCGGTTCTGCTTGAGACCCAGCAGAATTCCAACACGACGTACCGCATGTATGACTACGGCCGCCCGCGCGAAATGCACGTTGAAAAATCCCTTGAAGCTCTGCGCCTGATCACCCGTGCCGGCAAGGTTGCACCCATCGAGCTTGCGGATCGCACGGTCCTGATCAAAGTGGAGCAATTCCGCGTAGAGCGCCTTGTGGTCTCCGGCAGCCGGCTCGGAAAGACGCTGCCCGACAGGGATGAGCCGCTGGGATTGTCCTACCTGTTTGCCGCCGAAGGCGCAGGCCGCGTGATCGGCGCAGACTTCGGCCCAATCGACCTGCCCGCGCGCGGCATCGTCGCGATTCCCGCCAGCGCTCCGTCCTTTGTCGTGACGGACGAGGGCGGTCTCGACCTGATCCGCATCGCGCCTAACTGGCAATCTGCCTGAACAGAGCCCCGTGCCCCATCCTTGCGCGGCTTCATCGCGCAAGGGTGGGAGACCACGATCCTATACTGGCCGCGTTGATAAAACCTTCACTTCCTCTCCTCCAATAAACACCCGCGGCCGCATCGGCGCAGCTACGAAGTAGGCAAGCTCGCGATAATCGTCGCATTCATGAATCAGAAAATCCGCCTGCTTGCCCGCCTCAAGCGATCCGATCTCGCTGCCCAGCCCCAGGCTATACGCCGCGTTGATCGTCGCCGCCGTCAGCGCCTCAGCGGGCGTGAGCCCCATCTGCAAACAAGCCAGCGAAAGCATGAAAGGCATTGACGCGACCGGCGACGACCCTGGGTTGAAGTCGGTAGCCAGCACAATGGCCAGCCCCGCATCCACCATGGCGCGCGCCGGCGGGTACTCCGTACGGCGGAGACAAAAGACAGATCCCGGCAGAAGAACGGGCTGCACGCCGGCCTCACGCAGTTGGGTGAGCGTCTCCTCCGTTACAGTCTCCAAATGGTCAGCCGTGGCCGCGCCCAACTCCGCCGCCAACGCCGCGCCCGTGCCGGGCCGGAACTGTTCCGCGTGGATGCGCAACCCAAGCCCATGCCGCTGCGCGGAGGCTAGCACAGTCCGGCATTCGTCCACCGTGAATGCATGGTCATCGCAAAACGCATCGCAATACCTCGCCAGCTTCGCCGCGGCAACTTCCGAAATCAGCTCTTCTGCCACAAAGCGAACATATTCCGCGCGCCTTCCCGCAAACTCCGGCGGAACGGTATGCACTGCCAGCAGCGTCGGAACCATGCGCGCCGGGCCCTCATCACCCAGCCGTCGCATCACGCGCAGCATCTTCAGTTCCGTTTCGCGATCGAGCCCGTAGCCTGATTTCGCTTCGATTGTCGTTGTCCCGCCGCGCAGCATCCAGTCGCGATGCCGTCGCGCTGAAGCGAGCAAATCGTCTTCACCGGCAGCACGAGTCAACGCAACCGTGCGCAGAATCCCTCCGCCCGCAGCGGCGATCTGCTGATACGTGGCGCCAGCAATCCGCTGCTCAAACTCCGCCGCGCGATTGCCGGCGAATACGAGGTGCGTGTGCGCATCCACAAATCCCGGCGTTACGCATCGGCCCTGCGCATCGATCACACGACTGGCATCGTCAATGTTCGAGCGTAGTTGAGCGTAGCTTCCCGCAGCCGCAATGCGCCCGTTTTCAATAAGCAGCGCAGCGTTCTCAACAATCCCCAACTCGCGCAGTTCGTCGCCAACACGCGGACGCGCCTCACCTGCAAAGCTGACGAGCTGGCCAATGTTGACGATGGCGAGCGATGCGCTCACACCTACTTCTCCGCCATAGGGATATGGATCCCTCGCGCCCGCGCCGTCTCCTGCGCCAACTCATACCCAGCATCCGCATGCCGCACCACGCCCAGACCGGGATCGTTGTTCAGCACGCGCCGAATCTTCCCTGCCGCCATCTCCGTTCCGTCCGCGACCGTGACCTGCCCCGCATGCAGCGAGTAGCCCATGCCCACGCCTCCGCCGTGATGGAAACTCACCCAGGTTGCGCCGCTCGCTGTGTTGAGCAGCGCATTCAGAATGGGCCAGTCCGCAACTGCGTCCGAGCCGTCGAGCATCTTCTCAGTTTCGCGATAAGGGCTGGCGACTGAGCCGGTATCCAGGTGATCGCGCCCAATCGCGACGGGAGCGGAGATTTCTCCCTTGCGGACCAACTCGTTGATCGCCTCACCCATTTGCGCGCGCTCGCCGTAGCCCAGCCAGCAGATGCGCGCCGGCAATCCCTGGAACGCGAAACGCCCACGCGCCAGTTTCAACCATCGCGTCAAAATCTCGTTGTGCGGAAAAAGTTCCATCGCCAGCTCATCCGTGCGGTCAATATCGCGAGGATCGCCCGACAGCGCGACCCAGCGAAATGGCCCTTGCCCGGTGCAGAACAGCGGACGAATATACTCCGGCACAAAGCCGGGAATCAGAAACGCATCCGCGCAGCCCGCGTCGAACGCAAACCGGCGAATGTTGTTGCCGTAGTCAAACGTCACCGCGCCCGCCTGCTGCAACGCCAGCATTGCGTTCACATGCACCACCATTGAAGCCGTCGACCGCCGCACATAGTCTTCCGGATCGCGATCGCGCAGCTCCGCTGCCTCAATCAACGAAAGCCCTTCCGGCAGATAACCATTCAGCGGATCGTGCGCGCTGGTCTGGTCCGTCACCACGTCCACCACCACGCCGCGCCGCACAATCTCCGGCAGCACATCGGCGCAGTTGCCCACCAGGCCCACACTCAGCGCGCGCCCTTCGCGCCGCGCAATCTCGCACAACTTAAGCGCCTCGTCCAGGTCCTCGCTGAGCATGTCGCAATAACGGGTGTCCACGCGCCGCTCAATGCGGCTGCGGTCCACGTCGATCGCCAGCACTACGCCGTCATTCAGCGTAACGGAAAGCGGCTGCGCGCCGCCCATTCCGCCTACGCCACCCGTGACCACCAGCTTGCCTTTCAGGCTGCCGCCAAAATGCCGGTCGGCCAGCGAGGCAAATGTCTGAAAGGTCCCCTGCAAAATCCCCTGCGTGCCGATATAAATCCAGCTCCCCGCGGTCATCTGCCCATACATCATCAGGCCCTTGCGGTCGAGCTCGTGAAAATGCTCCCAGTTCGCCCATTTGCCCACCAGGTTCGAGTTGGCGATGATCACCCGCGGGGCCATCTCATGCGTTGGAAACACCGCCACAGGCTTGCCGCTCTGCACCAGCAGCGTGTCTTCGCTGCCTAGGTGCTCAAGCTCGCGGACGATGGCGTGAAAGCATTCCCAGTTGCGCGCTGCCTTGCCAATGCCGCCATACACCACCAGGTCCGCCGGTCGCTCTGCCACTTCCGGATCGAGGTTGTTCATCAGGCAGCGCAGCGCCGCCTCCTGCTGCCAGCCTTTGCAGCGCAACTGGTTCCCGCGCGGCGCGCGAATCGTCTCAGCCATCGTCGTCGTCATACCCTCACCTGCCCGAAGCCCGGCCGCCACCGCCGACCCGCATCAACAGCTTTGCCTTCCTTGACGATAGCGCCCGAAGGGTTGGCTCGGCCAGCATCCAGACCAATTTCCCATGTCAGGCACCCCGGCAGTCCCATGCTGCGCATCCAACCATGCATGAAGCGTGCCCTGCTTTTCATCTCGACTCTCGTCCTGCTTACGGTCGTTGCCTGCTCCCCCGCCCGAGCGCAGCCCTGACGCTATCCGGCACGACGCATCCAAGGCCACATCGGAAGCGGCCCGAGACACAAAGGCGTCCGTCGAAGGCGTCGTTGACGGCCTCAAGACCAAGGGTGTTTTGAACATCAACAAGGCGACCCGAGATCAACTCGAATCGCTGCCCGGCATTACCCCCGCCCAGGCGCGCCGCATCGTAGCCGGCCAACCTTACGCAAGTTCCGACGAACTGGTCAAGCGGCACCTGGTCGGCAACGCTGAGTACGACCGCATCGCCGACAAAATCGAAACCCGCTAGCCGGAGCCGCGTGGATTCCAAAAGCCTGCGCAAGCAACGTGAATTCATTTGACAAGGAAGCTGTCCTTGTCCGAATTTAGAGTGTGTGTTGAATCACAGTCGTTTTCGTGCGCCGTTTTTCGGTCGCAGTGGCAGCGAAAATGACTCACGATTTCTCGCGAAAGCAACCTCTCAGCCTGTTCCCCCGATTCGAATACCCAGTGCGTGAAAGAGGAAGACCATGTTCAGCCAGGATCAGCCGGCCCAGCAACTTACCAACCTGAACACATTGAATGCTGCACTCATGCGGTTGAACCCCGCCATCACCGGAATCGACACCGGCATGTTGCAAACCAGAGGCGTCACCATCGCCATTCTGAACGCGGTGATCAATGCGGATCCACTGACCTTGTACAACGGCATCAAGCGGGTGGACGTGATCAACGCGATCAAGCCGCCGCTGGCCCTGGCGGTCAACAACACTCCCATCGCCTACGCCTACGACACCCATGGCGACAAGCACTTTCCCGGCGGTCCGCAAGGAACAAAATTCACCGGCACCGCGGCCGTCATCAATCCGCAACTGGTCAATCTCATCCGGCCCCAGGTGGGGCGCATCCGGCGCGACGCCAATGGGACGACTCAGACGTATTACCTGAGCACGGGCCCGACGGGCTATACGGGCGGGCAGCAACTCGCCATCCAAGTGGACTACGAAGCTGGTCCGCCAGAGAGAATTTCCTATCACGGCTATCCCCGCGCCGTCACCGTAATCGGCCTCTCCAGGACCTTAGGCGGCGCGCCCATCCCGCCGTAAAGCCCGGTGCCACTGCGAATCGCCGAAAACTCCGCCGTGCCCCATCCTGCCGCAGCTTTTTCGCGGAGGGGTGGGAAACCACGAACCTTATCCTGCCCCAACCCGTGCTCATCCCTGCAAGAAGCCTCCCGTTTGCCCTACCCCCCCGCCCCTCGCTATCCTTTCCCCATGCCCACCACGCTGGTCGAATGCGTTCCCAACTTCTCCGAAGGCCGTGACGCGGCCAAGGTCGACGCCATCGTCGAGGCCATGAAGCTCCCTGGCGTCTACCTGCTCGACCGCGAGATCGATGCCGACCACAACCGCTGCGTGATCACGCTGGTAGGCGACCGCGAGGCCATTCAGGAAGCGGCCATTCGCGGCGTGGGCAAGGCTGCCGAGCTGATCGACCTCAACACGCATCAAGGCGCGCATCCGCGCATGGGCGCTGCCGACGTCGTCCCGTTCATTCCCATTGATGGCGTTACGCTGGAAGACTGCGTAGCCACGGCTCGCCACGCCGGCGCGGAGATCCACAAGCGCTACGGCGTCCCGGTTTACCTCTATGAAGCCGCCGCCACCCGCCCCGAGCGGCAGAACCTGGAGTACATCCGCCGCGGCCAGTTCGAGGGCATTCGCGACGAGATCGCCACCAATCCCGCGCGCCTGCCGGATTTTGGCGAGGCGGCGCTCCATGCCACCGCCGGAGCCACGGTCGTTGGCGCGCGCAAGCCCCTCATCGCCTACAACATTTTTCTGAATACAACCGACGTCGACATCGCGAAGAAAATCGCCAAAGCCGTCCGATTCTCCTCGGGCGGCCTGCGTTTCGTCAAAGGGGCAGGCTTCCTGGTGCGCGGCATGGCCCAGGTCTCCATGAACCTGACCGATTTTGAGCAGACCCCCATCCACCGCGTCTTCGAATTCGTGAAGCGGGAAGCAGCTCGCTACGGCGTGGCACCCGTTGCCAGCGAGATTGTGGGCCTGATTCCCAAGCAAGCTCTGGAGCAGGCCGCCGAGTGGTTCCTGCAGATCGAGAACTTCGATTCGTCGCTTATCCTGGAAAATCGACTGGCCGCGGTGATGGGCGGCAAGACCGCAGTGGGCGGACTGCGCGCCGGCGTCGAGCCGTTCATCGAGCAACTGGCGGCGCCCACGGCCACGCCCGGTGGAGGCAGCGCCGCAGCTGCAAGCGGAGCCATGGCCGCAGGACTGGCCTCCATGGTCGCGTCGATGTCGCGCGGAAAGAAGGCATACGCGCAGCACGAAGCCCAGCTCAGTGAAGCCGTCGCCCGCCTCGCCCTCTTGCGCGAAGAGCTGAAGGCGGCCATCGATGCCGACGCCGCGTCGTACAACGCGGTGATGAAGGCGTACAAAGCCGCGAAGGAATCCCCCGAAGGCAAATCGCTTATCAACGCCGCGCTTCGCGATGCATCGAGCGTGCCGCTTGGAGCTGCAGGACGTGCCGCGGAGGTAGCAGGGATCGCCGCGGACTTGCGCGCCATCACCAGCCCCATGATGAAGTCGGACCTGACCACGGCAATTGCCCTCGCCGGCGCAGCCGTGAAAGGCGCGCTTGCCAACGTTGAAATCAATCTCGATTCAATCGAGCCTGGCTCGGCTGACGATGAGGCTTTCGTAACGCAGGCACGAGCGCGGGCGGCGGAGCTTTCGGGGCTCGGCTGAACGGAGTGCGCAAGAACCCGGCGCTTTGAATGGGCACGGCTTCAGCCGTGCCAAGAGAGAGCCCAAAATACGAGGGGTTTTAACCCCTGCGGGATTTGAGCCCCGATACGACGGCCATTTTTGAAACACGCTTTAGGCATTCCGGCCCAACCCCGAATTGTTCCCGCAGCAAAGTCCTATAGTTACTAGAGAGTTCAGGAAGCCCGAGCACCCCTTGCCGCATCTCTGTATCAGGACGCAATGAACCCCATTCTTCCCACCGAGCAGGCCCGCCAGAACGCCTTCCAGCAGACGCTGCTCAGCGCGCGCCGCACCATGCTCTTTACGGAGACCCTGAAGCTGGCCATCGACAGCTTCCGCGCCAGCAAAATGCGTTTCGCCCTCACTGCTCTGGGCATGGTCATGGGCACGGCGTCGGTGATCCTGGTCATCACCATCGGCCTCACCGGCAAGGAGTTCATTCTCCAGGAACTGCAGAAGATCGAGACCAACGCAATTGAACTCGAATACTCTGGCGGCGGCGCAACGGCAGCCGAGCGCGTCTTCTACAACGACCCGCTGACCCGCGAGGACGAGAAGGAGGTGCGGACGCAGTTGCCGGGAGTGGAGTACTCATCGCCGATCATCCAGATGCACGACCGCATCAGCTTCGGCGGCGGCGTAAACAAGGACACGCTGGTGCTGGGCGTGAGCCCGCAGTACCAGCAGATCCGCAACCTGCTCGTTCCCTTCGGCCGCTTTTTCGACGACGAAGACGACTCCGCTCACATCGAGTGCGCGGTGGTCAGCGAAGACTTTGCCCGCGACCGTTTTGGCAGCGATAATGCCGCCATAGGCGGCAGCTTCGAGATCAGCCGCATTCCGTTCCAGATCATCGGCGTGTTCAAGGAAGCGGTCAGCGACTTCGGCAACTCCGAAATCGAAGACCAGACCGTCCTCATTCCGGAGTCCGTTGCCCGCTATTTCACTGGGTCGGAAAACGTGCAGCAAATTTACTTTTCCATGCGCAACATGGATGAAGTCCCCGACGCCGCCAGGGAGATCGTGCGCATCGTCCACAACAGCCCCCGCCACCGACTCGACTCTGTTTACAAGACGCAAACACTCACGGAGTACATGTCGGTCGCCTCAAGCATCATGACCGCCGTGACTCTGCTCCTGGTCGCCGTTTCCTTCGTGACTCTGGCCGTGGGCGGTGTGGGCATCATGAACATCATGCTGGCCGGTGTGCGCGCCCGCGTCCGCGAAATCGGCATACGCAAAGCCCTGGGCGCAACCAGCCGCGAGATCAAGCTTCAGTTCCTCACCGAGGCGATCATCATCTCCCTCACCGGAGGCGTCGCGGGAACGATCGTCGGACTCGCCTTGCCGGTCTCGGCCCGCATCTTCACTGACTTTGCCATTCCCATCACGCCCTGGGCGGTCGTCATTGCGCTCAGTTCGGCCATGCTTGTTGGAGTCATCTTCGGCACCGTGCCGGCAACGCGCGCAGCGCAAATGAATCCCGTGGACGCGCTGAAATATGAGTGAGCCGCCAATCGAACCTCATCAACCCGAGCCCGAAGATCCGCCTTCCCAGGGCCCAAGCCTCACCCTCCTCTATAGCCTCATCGCGCTTGCCCTCGCCGCAGCCATCGGCTTTGCGCTGATGATCGTACTACCCTTCTACCACCGCCGATGAAGGGAGACCTGCGCATGACTTACGCGATCTCCACCGCAATGCTGATCCTGATTATTCTGTGTTTTTTCGGATCCGCACGCGGAAGCTATGCAAGTTTCGGAATCCCGCAAATCATGTTACGCGTCGTAGTGGCCCTGCCTCTGTTCGTCTCCGGCGTCATTCTGCATTTTTTCCGCGCCGGCCTCACCGCAAGCATCATCCCGCCGTTCTTCCCGGCGCGTTTGTTTCTCGCTCTGCTGGCCGGCGTATGTGAAATCGCCGGAGCCGTCGGCCTGTTCATTCCTCGCTTTCGCCTCGCAGCCGCCTTCTGGATCGCCATCCTGATGGTCGCCATCTTCCCCGCCAACATCTATTCCGCCGGCCAGGTCATCGGCGGCTTCAGGTTCCCCAGCGTCCCCGTCCGCCTCGCCATGCAGATCGTCTACGTCGTCCTCGTCCTGCTGGCCGGCTACGGAATTCCCAAACCAGAGTCCCGCCCCTGAAGCCCGCTAACTCGCGAACTTGCTAGCCCGCGAAGCGGACGCTAACTTGCCGCCCTCGTCGGCGAATCGGTCGCAACAAATCCCCTTCGTTCAAGGAAACCTCGCTGGAGGCTCCGTTCATCTCATGCGGAACCTGCTGAGCACCGCAGGAACGATTGCGGTTCTCCTTGAGCCGCGCAGAGGGATTACGATGATCTGTTCGTTGAAGCAGTTCCCAATCCCGCACCAAGGACTCCCAATGCCGCCGTTCAAGTCTCTTCGCTACGCTCTCATTGCATTTTTCCTGCTTCCCGCAGCCGCGACCCAAGCACAGCTATCTATCCCCTACGACGCAGTCAATCCCATCATTGGCACCGACGGCGGAGGCAACACTTTCCCCGGCGCCACTCTCCCGTTCGGCATGATCCAATGGAGCCCCGACACCGGCACCGATGCCTGGTACTACCACCACGACAAGCAGATCACCGGCTTCAGCCTCACCCACGTCAGCGGCGCAGGCTGCCCGCTCTACGGCGACTTCGCGGTCCTGCCCTTCCCCGGCGAGCTATCCACAAGTCCCGGCTCCGGCATCGCGCCTTTCGCCGCGGCCTTCGACCACAGCAAGGAAGAAGCGCTTCCCGGCTACTACGCGATCACGCTCGCCAACGGCATCCGCGTCGAAATCACCGTAGCCGGGCGCGCCGGCATCGCCCGCTTCCACTTTCCGGCTGGCTCGCCGGCCCGCCTTCTCGTCAATGCCGGCTCCAGCGCCAACACCAGAAACCCAAAGCAATCCGGCAACGCCGAATACCTCAACCAGATCGATCTCGACTCTGGCGCATCCTTTGCAGGTTCCGTCTCCGCCGGCGGCTTTTGCTCATCCGACTCCCATTACAAGCTCTACGTCACCGGCCGTTTCAACAAGCCCTTCAAGACCTCAAAGCTCTGGCAGGACGATGCGATTCTCACCGACGCCAAATTGGCTCAAGGCAAGCACACCGGCGCGTGGCTCGACTTCGGCAGCGAGCACGAAGTCATCCTCAAAGTCGGCATCTCCTTCGTCAGCCGGGAAGGCGCCGCCGCCAATCTCCAGAAAGAAATCCCAGCCTTCGATTTCGACCACGTCCACGCCGAAGGCCGCCGCATTTGGTCGGAGCAGCTAGACCGCGTCGCCGTCACCGGCGGAACTCCCGATCAGCGCACGATCTTTTATACGGGCGTCTACCACTCCCTGCTCTCTCCAACCCTTTTCAGCGATGAGGACGGCAGATACATCGGCTTCGACAACCAAATCCGCGCCCTGGCCGGATCGAAGCAGAAAGCCCAGTACGCCAACTTCTCCGATTGGGACATCTACCGCAACACCGTTCAACTCCAGGCCCTGATCGACTCTGCGCGAGAATCCGACATCGTGCAGTCGCTCGTCAATGACGCAGCGCAGAGCGGCTGGTATCCGCGCTGGCCCGCCGCCAACGACGTCACATACGTCATGGGCGGAGACTCGCCGGCCCCCGTCATCGCCTCCGCCTATGCCTTTGGCGCACACAACATCGACACAGCAACCGCCCTCAAGTACATGGTCAAGGCCGCAACCCAGCCCGGCCAGGGCCCGCACCACAACGCTGAGCGGCCCATGCTGGCCGAGTATCTGAAGCTCGGCTACAGCCCCAACGATCACGACGAAATCTCCGCCTCCCGCACCCTGGAGTTTGCCAACGACGACTTCGCCATCGCCCAGTTCGCCAAGAGCCTTGGCAACGACGCCGAATACCGCGCGTTCCTCAAGCAATCCGAAAACTGGAAGAATCTCCTCGACCCGGCCACTCAGTGGATTCGCCCCCGCAACGCCGACGGTTCCTGGCAGCCCGACTTCGACTCCGAGCGCTCGCTTCCCAAGCGCCACTGGAACGGCGGCCTCAGCAACGATCAGATGGGCTTTGAGGAGGGAAACACCTGGCAATACTCCTTCATGATTCCTTTTGATTACCCGGCTCTCTTCGCCGCCATGGGCGGGGAAGACAAAGTCATTCCCCGCCTCGACCGATTCTTCCTCAAGCTCCGCTGCTGGGGCGAACCCTGCTACAACATCGAGAACGAGCCCGACTTCGTAGTCCCCTACGCCTACGTCTTCGCCGGCCAGCCCTGGAAGACGCAAGAAGTCGTCACTCGCATCGGCAAGGAAGTCTTCAAGAACGCACCCGACGGCATCCCCGGCAACGACGATTTGGGCGCAACCAGCGGCGTCTATGTCTGGGACGCACTCGGCTTCTACCCAGCCATTCCCGGAGTCGGCGGAGTCGTTCTAGGGACGCCGATGTTCGACAAAGCCTCCCTACGCCTGTCCGGCGGACGGACATTGATCGTCAGTCGCAGTGGCGAAGGCATCTACGTCCAGAAAGTCACCCTGGATGGAGCCAATTTCCCCAATTCCTGGCTGCCGCTGGACAACCTCGACTCCGGCACAACCCGCCTTGACTTCACCGTCGCCGCAACGCCGGACAAGCAGCGCGGCGCCGCGATCTCCGACCGCCCGCCGTCGTTCCGGTAATGTGCGGCTCGATAAATAATAGGTAAGGGGTATACTGGGTTAGGTAAGGAGTCGCAATATGGCCAGCGCTACCAAACCCGCGCCCGCACAATTCAGCCTCGCCAAAGTCACCAGCAAAGGCCAAGTGACCATCCCGGTTGAAGTCCGCAAGTCCCTCGGCGTCAAGCCAGGCGACAAGCTGCGCTTTGAACCGCAAGATGGCGGCTTTCGCGTTGTGCGGGAAATTGAAGAGAACGTCTTCGAGAAATGGCGCGGAATCGGCATTGACGGAATAGCTCCCGGTCCAGAAGGCGTGGCTGCCTATATGCGCGAAATTCGAGGATACGATGAGTTCGACGACAACCTCGCTTGATTCCAACGTCCTCGTCTACCTTCTGAATCAAGACAGCCTCCTAAACCTGCGTGCTTTGGCTGCAATCAAACAGGCAAGAAAAAAAGGATTGCTCATAGTTTGCGGCCCGGTCTACGCCGAATTGCTCGGCCTTCCGTCAAGAACCCAGCCAGTTCTCGATGAGTTCTTCACCATCGGGGGCATCCAGGTTGACTGGCGTTTCGACGAATCTGCATGGAGGGCCGCGGGAGTTGCATTTCAGGGGTATGTGGAACGTAGGCTGGCCGACACAGGGTTGCTTCCGCGCCGCATCCTTACAGACTTTCTGATTGGCGCACACGCGTTGGTCTGCGGTTACGCCCTGCTCACAACGGATTCACGCCACTACGCTGCCGCATTCCCCGAGCTGACAATCTTTGCCGCGTGACAGGCTGGCGAGAGGAAACCGAATGACCAAGCCCCCACAAATCGTAGCCATGGGCGGTGGCGGCTTCCTCATGGAACCCGAGAACCCGCTGCTCGACCGCTTTATTCTCTCCACAGCCGCAGCGTCGCATCCGAAGGTCTGTTTTGTCGGCACGGCGAGCGGCGATGCCGCCAGCTTCCACGACCGCTTCTACGGGGCCTTTGCCGCACTTCCCTGCGAGCCCACCCATCTCTCGCTCTTCAAGCCGCCCACGGCCGACCTGCGCTCCTTCGTCTTCGAACAGGACGTGATCTACGTCGGCGGCGGCAACACCCGTGCTCTGCTCGCTGTGTGGCGCGAATGGGGTCTGGATTCGATTCTTCGCGAGGCGTGGCTTTCCGGCATCGTGATGGCAGGCATCAGCGCGGGCTCAATCTGCTGGTTTCAACAAGGCTTGAGCGATTCCGTCATTCCCGGAGACCTGGCACCCCTCGCGTGCCTGGGCTTCCTGCCCGGCAGTAACTGCCCACATTACGACGGCGAACCGGAACGCCGCCCTGCCTATCATCGCTTCATAAAAGAGGGCAAACTCAGTGCAGGATACGCCACCGACGATAGCGCTGCTCTTCACTTCATCGGCCAGCATCTGAAAGGTGTCGTAAGTTCACGGGAATCCGCCAGAGCCTACTCGGTTCGCCTGGTCGAATCGGAACTCGAAGAAGTCGCTCTCGACACCGTCTGGCTGGGTTCCGTTGCGCGCGATGCAATCAGCACCGGAATCCCATCCACAATGGGATAGCCGCGCCCGCACCCCGCACATACCAGCCGTTCCCCGTCCACCTGCATTTGCCCCAGGCAAGCCGGGCAAGCCAGTTGATCGAGTATCGAAGCGTCAAAGGAGATGTTCTTGCTCGAATCGGCAGGCATCAGGCTCTACTGCACAATCGTTGCTTCGGAACCAGCTTCGGTCGAAGCTGCCGCGCGCTTGGGCACCTTGGCGAACTCCTGCTCGATGCGCGCGTTCGTCCCGGCAACGGCAGACTCGTAAGCCACGCGGATGCCGTTGAAGATGGCGCGGTCGTTCGACGACCCATGCCCGATGATGCACACCCCGCGCACACCCAGCAGCGGTGCGCCGCCGTACTCGCGGTAGTCCAGCCGCCGCCGGAATTCGTTGAAGGCCCGTCGCGACAAAAGAGCGCCCACCTGCGCGGTTACCGTCCGCGTCAGCGACTCGCGCAGCACGTCGCGCACAAACCGCCCCACTCCCTCGCTCGTCTTCAGCGCCACGTTACCCACAAAGCCGTCGCACACAATCACGTCCGCCAGGCCCGAGAAAATGTCGCGCCCCTCCACGTTGCCGATGAAGCGGATGGGTAGCGCCTTGAGCAGCGGAAACGCCTCGCGCGTCAGGTCGTTGCCCTTGGATTCTTCTTCCCCAATGGAAAGCAGGCCCACCCGCGGATTGCTGATCTTGAGCACGCTGCGGGCGTAGATCTCGCCCATCACGGCAAATTGAGCCAGGTTGTGCGGCTTGCAGTCCACGTTCGCGCCCACGTCCAAGAGAACGCAAGGATTTCCAGTGGAACTCGGCATCGGCGTAGCCAACGCAGGCCGGTCGACCCCCGGCAGCGCGCCCAGCACCATCTTGGCCGTTGCCATGGCCGCGCCGGTGTTCCCGGCAGTCACAAATCCCGCTGCCTTGCCCTCGCGCACCAGCTTCAATCCCACGCGCATGGAGCTGTCTTTCTTGCTCCGCACCGCATGCGCCGCCTTCTCCTCCATGCCAATCCGTTCCGACGCATGGTGGATCACAATCGGCAGGTCTTCGTTTTCCAGGTGTTCGTCCAGCAGGTCGCGCAGCTCCGCCTCCGGCCCAACCAGATGGACCCGCACAGGCAGACTCTGGCAGGCCTGGATGGCCCCCCGAATCTCCGGCTCAGGAGCTTTATCGGAACCTACGGCGTCAAGAGCGATGTCTATGAGCATAGGTGCTGAAGTCTACTTGGCTGCTTCCTTGATGTCCAGAACGGCGCGCCCCTTGTAAGCGCCGCACTTAGGGCAGGCGCGATGGGGCAGCTTCTTCTCGTGGCAGTTGGGGCAATCGGAGACGCCGACAGCGGTCAGAAAGTCGTGCGCGCGGCGGTTGGCGGTGCGGCGCGTCGAGTGGCGCCTCTTCGGATTAGGCATGACAAAATTCCTTTCGTGTCCCCGCTCGCTTCAGCCCTGGAGCCGGCACTGCGCCCCAAAACCAAGACGGCCCCAAGGGCCCCGGCGGAACACCCTCAATCTCTTGAAGTTATGTTCGGGACTTGATCCGGCCGCGGAGCCCGGCGAGCGCTTCCCAGCGGGGGTCGGCTGGCCCCTCTTCGCAGGTACACCCCGTCGAGTTGCGGTTCTCACCGCAGCGTGGGCAAAGTCCCTTGCAGTCAGGCTTGCACAGCGTCCTGACCGGCAGGGACAAAAGCACCTGCTCACGCAGCACATCTTCAAGCAACAGACTGTCCTTTTGATAATACCCGATTTCCGTTTCCGGTGCCGTAATCGACCGTTCCAGCGCCTCGGAATCCGCCTCCGCCGGCCTGAAAATCAGGTCGAACTCGGCGCTCAGCGGAATCTCCACCGGCTCCACGCAGCGCGCGCACGGCACTTGAAACTTCCCGGCAAAATTCCCCTTCAGCCGGATGTCAGCCACAATATCCTTGGGCCCGCGGTGCTCATGCAGCACCTCCGCCCGGCCCACCGTGGCCAGATTCCCCACCTGCTCCGCTTCTTCGCCCAGATCGACCGCCCCCGGCGGCAGTTCCTGCGCAAAGTCGATCGGCTCCCGTTCCAGTTCGCTAACCTTGAATTCCATGATATGAGCCTACGGCGCATGAATCGGAGAGTCAAACCAGTTCTCGCATTAGGCCTGCGCAGAATCCGGGAGGCTAACAAGCGCTTTCTCGACGGCAGTCCTAAGCGGTGGCAAATCATCCTGAATCGTGTTCCAGATTGTCTCTACGTCTACGCTGTCGTACTGATGCCGGAGCCAATTCCCGCTGCCGCGAATATCGCGCCATGGCACTCCTGGGCAGTGAAGCTCTGCGGTGTCCTTCAACCGTATTGCTGCCTCGCTGACGATGAGCATTTTACGCTCCACTGCTGCCTGAGTTTTTTCGTCTTGACGATAAGCCTCCAGATCCATCCCACTGACAAACTGTTGGATTGATCGAATGCTCGCCAGGATATCCTCAAAGTGCGATCGCGCCTCTTCAAAAGGCATCAATGGCCTCGCGCAATGCTCTCGCGCGGACTCGTTCTTTCAGCGATCCTGCGGGCGAAAGATCGACCTTCGCTCCCAGCAGGTCGCTCAAATGGCTTTCAAGGCGCGCCATGCCAAACAGGGTCAGACGCTTGGACCGGTCAAAATCCGCAATCAGATCTACATCAGACAACGCCGACGAATCGCCTCGCGCAACGGACCCAAAGAGACGAAGATGCACGATTCCGGCAGCTTTCAACTCCGGCTCGTGCCGACGCAGCGTCTCGATCAAATGTCCCTTGTCCATACACTGAACTTTGACACAATCGGCAATCCATTTCAATCAGGCGCTCTGGCCGGGTCTGGCGAGCCCAGCCACTAATGGCCGTGAGAGCCCTCGGTTGAAGCCGATGTCCCCGCTCGAAGAGACCGGCTTGCGAAGTCGAGAAACGCTGCCCAGTTCGGCGCGGGCGTATGACCGCCTGCGTGCTGTCGAAACCCCAAATCGCCGTCGATCAAAGCCGTCTCGGTGGGCGGAAACTGCGTCGTGCCAAGGTCCTTCTTGCCCAGCAGGCGGTATACCTTTCCGGCGTCCACTTCGGCCAGAAACATTCCCTTTGCGTCGGCCCAGCCGTCTCCGGGTTTGCCCGGCTCATTCCGCGTCATCGACCCGGCGCCCACAAACACAGGACGAGGAGCGCAAAGCGCGATCAGTTCGTGGTTGTCCACGGCAAGGTCTCCGGGCGAGAGCGGTCCCGCATACTTTAGCATGTTGGGGCTCATCCACTGGTAAAGCTGGGCGTTCATTAGATGGCTGAGCTGCTCGCCATAGATATGCCGGTAAAGCTTGGCCCCGCCCTCGCCGGAAGAGCTGGTAAACAGGACCGCAAACCGCGGGTCATATGCCATGGCCACCAGCGCCGTTTTCCCCAGCCGCGAATGGCCCTCAATCGCCACCTGCTTTGCGTCCAGGCTCTTGTCGGTCCCGAGGTAATCGAGCAGCCGGCTCGCGCCCCAGGCCCAGGCCTTCAGGCAACCCCAGTCCTCCAGAGTGCGCGGCTGGCCCTGGTTCACCAGGCCGATAATTCCGTCAGTTAGTCCTGCACCGTCGTCCGCCTGAAAGCTCATGGGGGACAACACAGCGAATGCCCAGCCACGGGCAAGTACCTGGCGCTCCCAGGTCTGGCCGTAGTCGCCAAGCGCACCTGAACTAGCATCAGAAATCGGCCTCCCCAGCGACGCTTTATACTCACCGCCAAACGCCAGCTCCATCACCACCGGCACGGGGCCTGCGGCGTGGACAGGCGTCGTGAGCGTGGCATCGATGGTAACCGAAATCGGCGGGTAGCTAGTGTTGTCCACATGGCCGGCCAGGCGCTTCGTAATCACCGCAACATCGCCGATCGTCTCCGGTACGGCGCTGACAACTTCCCAATTCACCCCGGGCAGGTTTGCCGGTGTCTTCCCCAGAACCTCGCGGTCGTAGTCCTCGACGATCTCCGGACGCCGCTCCTTCCACCACTCTTCCGCCGTCGTCACACGTTTGCCGCTCTTCTCCACCAATGCGTCGGGCAGGTTGGGATACTGCGCGGCTTTCGATTCATCCCAATTCGCATCGTCCTCCCCATCGGGGCGCAATTGCTTGATGCCGAGCAAATCCATCAGCCGCCGGTGATCCTGCTCCGCGGTCAGATGTACCTGCGCAGGCGCGTTTGAGGCTGCCGACGGTGGCGCATGCAAATACCGGCTTGCAAAAGTAAAAAATGTCGGCCAGTTTGGCCCTGGAGTATGCCCGCCCGTATGCTGCCGGAACGCAATATCCCCATCGATCAGCGTAGTCTCGATCGGCGGAAAATCGGTGGTCCCCAAGTCCTTCTTGCCCAGCAGCTTGTACACCGGACCAGCACCCGCCGCGGCCAGGAACATGCCCTTGGCGTCCACCCAGCCGTCACCCTGCGTAGCTCCGCCGCTGATGAACACTGGCCGGGGCGCGCACATCGCAATCAGCTCGTTCGCATCCACGGGCAAGTCCGCAACCGTTAGCGGACCGTCGTATTTCAAGAAATTCCCCGCCATCCAGTGGTATTCCTGCGCCCCCGCCACGTTGCCGATCTGCTCGCCAAACTCGTGCCGAAACAGCTTCGCCCCGCCCTCGCCCGAAGAGCTCACATACGCAATTGCCAGCCGCGGTTCATACGCCATCGTCACTAGCGTCGCTTTCCCATACCGCGAATGTCCCTCCAACCCCACCCGCTTCGCGTTCACGGCCTTGTCGGTCTCAAAGTAGTCCAGCGCCCGGCTCACACCCCAGGCCCACGCCCGCAGCGTGCCCCAGTCGTCCGGTTTGCGCGGCTGACCCTTGTTCATCAGCCCGATGATCCCCTCTGTCAGCCCCGCGCCGTTGTCCGCCTGGTAGCTGGTTGGAACCAGTTCCGCATAGCCCCATCCCTTGGCCAGCGCCTGCTGTTGCCATGTGGGTCCCTGGTTTCCCGGCCCTCCTGCCGCAAACTGCGGAAACCGCTTGGCCATCTGCGCCATGAATTCCCTGCTGAACCCGAATTCCATGATCACCGGGACCGGCCCCGCCGCATCGGCCGGCGTGCTCAGCGTCAGGTCGATGTCGACCTTGATCGCCGGATCGATCGAATTATCAACGTGGCCCTTGAGCTGCTTTGTAATCACCGCCACGTCACCGTTCTTTTCCTGCGTCGTGCTCACCACCTCCCAGGTCACCTTGGGAAGATTCGCAGGCACCCGCCCGTAGATCTCGCGATCAAACAACTCCACAATCTCCGGCCGCCGTTTCGTCCACCACATTTTGGCGGAAGTCACCGGCTTGCCGTTGTTCAACACCAGCGGATCGGGCAAGCCCTTGTAAATGTCTGCCGACGATTCGTCGTAGTTGGCCGCATGCGGCGACTTTGCATCCCCATCGGCCCCGCGCCGCAGTTCTTTGATGCCCAGCAGATCCATCATCCGCTGATGGTCTTTCTCCGATGCAGCCTGAATCGCCAGCATCTCCGGCGTCGGCGTAAACCGTGGCGGAGTCGCGGGGGTGGTCTGTGGAGCAGCAGGGGTCGCAGCGGAAGGCGCAACAGGCGACCCTTGCGCAATCAACCGATCCGCAGCCGGGGAAACAAGCAGAACAAAGGCCAACGCCAAAAACCCGCGCCACGCCATCGATCGAGATCCGCGCATGGAAAACCTCATCTCCAGTGCGCCTCCAGGCAGGAGACGTGAGAGGTCCCAAGAATATCGATTTACGGCGCCTATGACAAGGCGCCTGAAGGCGATCTACCACCAGGCAAAGCCGGCTCAACGCCCCAGCAGGCGGCCCATCGAACCATTCCTCGGCAGTTGCGCAATGCCGGGACGCAGCGCCCAGGTTGAACCAAACACGATCTGCTGGCGCGGCGAGCCGGCCGTATAGGTGCGCGAATAGGCGCCGTTCAGCACCAACCGCGGACGCACCGCGTGGGCGGCGCCTGTAAAATGCCGCGCCAAACCGGTCGCGAGTGCCCGGCCGCGCTTCCATAGCTTTCCAGTATCCATGAGAGCTTTCCACTCAAGGGCCGCGTGAGCGCCAGGCCGAATTGCGCCGCGCCATCGCGCGCGCGAGCAGCGCCAGTCACAGTTCCCACGGAATTGAAGTCCAGGGGGTTCTTGCCCAGGTCGCGGCTGGCGATAAAAATGTACTGCTGGTCGGAATAGCCCGAGCCGAACCCCCGCCGGGATTGGCCGTTGGAATCTTGATTCCATAAAGCAATCCCGTGGCGGGCGTCCAGTGCCCCTGCTCCAGAAAGCGATAACGGACGTTCGCCCACTGATCGCGGATGCCTTCCAGCGACGCCATTCCTCCGCCGCTCTGCGCTATGTGGTTTGTCGATCCCCAGCGCAGATCGAGTTTCGGCGTCAATCCATAACGCAGGCTCGACGCGAAAAGCTGCTGGCGAACACCGCTTCCCATCGCCTGTTTCATCCAGCCTGAATCCGCTTCCGCAACGCCGCACTGCGTGGTGGAAGCTCCGTAATCCCACGCCGGCCGCGGCGGGTTGGCCGCAATCTCGGTCAGCGCGCAAGCGTCGCCAGGCGAGCGTTGTTGCTTCTGCAATGACGTCACGGCCGCCGGAATTGCCGCTGCTGTGACGCCTCCGGCATTCGGTCCATCCGCAGCCGCCAGCCCAGGCGCGGCACTCGAAGTAATGGCCAGAGCGGCCAGGATTACTCTCCAGCGTTTTGTCTTCATTGGCGTTTCGCCTATCCCGATCCGGACCGCCACTCTCCGCCTCACCGCGGCGTGAGATCGCGTGTACCCAGCTTCCATCTCACTGGGCTCATCGGCGGTGATGGGAAATTCCCCATGAGGCTCGGCAAATGAAATGGGACCCGCAGTGACCTCCGTAATTTGGCAACCAGCCAGACACCGCCTACCGCTCCCCCGCGAAACGCGGTGCGGAACCGGAAGGAGCCGGTTCATTCTGTGCCCGCTAAGGCGCCTCATGTATGGGTGGGAAGGGCCGATAAGGGTAACGTCTGGAACTGAAGAAATATCCCGCTTGAGCCGCGCGCCGCGGAGCAATTCATGGCAGGATGGACCTTCAAGAAGCGAGGAAAACCATTCATGTCAGTAATCCGGAATCTCCCCATCGCCCGCAAATTCACCTGTGCCTTCGGTATCGTGTGCGTTCTGTGCGTTCTGCTTGGCGTCTATGCGTTCATCACCTTCAGAAGCCTCGCATCCAAAAATACAGAGGTAAGCGACAATGCATTTCCATCGGTGATCCATCTGACCGAGTCCCGGGCCACGCTCAACGTTGTCCGGCGTGCGGACCTCGCCCTGCTTCTGTGCTCCACGCCCGCCTGCGCGGCCCGTTACACAGGGCAGCGCGAAAAGGCCATTGCCGCTTATGGGGTAGCAGTCAAGGCCTACGAGCCCTTTGTCAGCTACCCCGGAGAGCGCGAACTCTATCAGAAGTTCTCCAGCGGCTTCGCGCAATATCTTGAAGTGAGCAAGCGCGCCAACACACTTTTGGAGGCAGGTAAAACCGGCGATTCAGTCAACCTGCTCATGGCGGATACCACGCTCGACGCATTCAAGGCAGCGATTGACGGCTCAAGCGACGACGTTACGATGAACGTCACCAACGGAATGCAGACGGCGAAGGAGGCTACGGCTTTGAGCAGCCGCGCCGCCTGGTTCAGCGTTGCGTTCACTTTGGTAATCGTGGCGCTCTGCGGAATGATCGGGGTCATTCTTACCAAGGCAATCGCTCCGCGCCTGGCGCATATCAAGGAAGCCGTGGAAGCCATGGCGAACAAAGACCTGACGGCCAGCATCAATGTCACCGGTACCGATGAGATCGGACAGCTCGGCGACGCGTTCAATAGGAGCGTTGAGTCCATCCGCGCCGTGCTCCAATCCGTGGCGCAGGGAGCCGAAACCCTCTCCGCCGCCACCACCGAGATCAGCACCCGCGCCGTACAGAGCGCCGGCAACGCCAACACGCAGTCCAGCAAGACCAACCAGATTGCCGCCGCCGCCCAGGAAATGACGGCCACCATCGGCGAAATCAGCCACAACGCGGAGAATGCCTCCAACGCCAGCCGCGAGTCAGCCGAGACCGCTGCCCAGGGTGGCGCCGTGATGCAGGCCGCCGCCAGCACCATGGAGAAGATTTCCGCGGCCACCAGCACCGTCTCCGGGAAGATGACCTCCCTGGCGCATCGCTCCGAGGAAATCGGCAAAGTAGTCAACGTGATTCAGGAGATCAGCGAGCAAACCAACTTGCTGGCTCTGAACGCGGCCATCGAGGCGGCTCGCGCCGGCGAACATGGCCGCGGATTCGCCGTAGTCGCCGGCGAGGTTCGCCGCCTCGCCGAGCGCACCAAGGGCGCCACCGAAGAGATTGCCGGCACAATCCGCAGCATTCAGGATGAAACCCGCGAAACCCTCCAGGTGATGCAGGAAAGCCGCAGCGCTGTTGAAACCGGCATGGGAGAAACCGCCCATGCCCGGCGCAGCCTGGAGGCCATTATCGAGTCGTCAAAGCAGGTAGAGCACCAGATTCACCTCATCGCCACCGCGGCCACCGAGCAAACCGCGGCCTCCGGAGAAATCTCCGAGTCTGCCGGACAAATTTCGCACCTCTCCACAGAAACCGCGCAAGGCGCGGAAGAGGCCGTCGAAGCCCTCAAGAATCTTGCCTCGCTGGCCAGCGACCTGGATGGCATGATTCGCCAGTTCCGTCTCGACAACGGAAAGCCATCCGGTGGAGCCGTTTCCTCAAGAAGCCAGCGCACCTACTAGCACTGCGCGGCACCCATTCCTTGCGTTTTCTTGCGCGCCAAGGGCGGGAGACAGTCTCCGTTGTGCACAGAACCAAGCAAGAAATCGGCATTGCCAAGGAGTCCTGTGATGACCAAGAAAACCGGTTCCCATGGAGTGCTGGCCGTGCTTGTCACGTTTGCCTGCGCTGTGAGCTTCGCCCAGTCTTCCGGAGAAGCGGCGTACAAAGCCAAATGCCTGATCTGCCACGGCGCCAGCGGCCAGGCCAACTCCGGCATCGGCCAGATCATGCACGTTAAACCCTTGACCGATCCTGAAATAAGGAAGATGACCGAGGCCGAGATGATTGAGATGACCCGCAACGGCATCGGCAAAATGCAGGCCTGGAAGGGCGAGTTGACTGACGCACAAATCAAGGGCTCAGTCGCCTACTTCCGCACCTTCCTCAAATAGCCTCCGATCGCATCCTCAAGCGTGACGGGAGTCGCGCCTCAAGAACCGCCTCCACGCAAACCCCGTCACCTCCCATCGCGCCCAGCCTCTTCCCGCGCCAGACCCCTCCTCGTCGAGCTGCGCCGAACAATTCACACAAGTTGGCTGCTTCCAGTCCCTTCGCGCCGTGATAGCCTCCGGTTGTAGGTCTTCGTCGCCTTCCTCAAAAGACCCTCAGCGGCCTTCGTTGCATCGAACCCCTGGAGAGACACTCGCATGAGCGCCGTCAAGTATGACCTCATCGTCATCGGTTCCGGACCCTCCGGCCAGCGCGCCGCTGTGGCCGCTTCCAAGATGAAGAAGCGCGTTGCCGTCGTCGAAGCCCGCTCCGTCGTCGGCGGCGTCTGCATCAACACCGGAACCATCCCCTCCAAAACCATGCGCGAGGCCGTCCTGCACCTCTCCGGCTACAACTACCGCACCCTCTACGGCATGAACTACCGCGTCAAGGAGAAGATCTCCATGGCCGACCTGGCCTTCCGTGTCCAGGCCGTCATCAAGACCGAAGTGGACGTGACCGAAGCCCAGCTCTCCCGCAACGGCATCGACGTTGTTCATGGACTGGCCCGCTTCACTGACCCCCACCAGATTCGCATCGAGGGTCCCGGAACCGACACCACCCTGGAAGCCGAAAAGATCATTCTTGCAGTCGGCACCCGGCCCGCGGACTCGCCCACTGTGCCCATCAACGGCCGCACCATCGTCAACAGCGACCAGATTCTTGCCCTGCCCGAGCTGCCGCGCTCCCTGATCGTCGTCGGCGGCGGCGTTATCGGCGTTGAGTACACCTGCATGTTCGCCGTCCTCGGCGTTCGCGTCACCCTCATCGAAAAGCGTGACCGCCTGCTCGAATTCGCCGACCGCGAGATCATTGAAGCCCTCAGCTATCATCTCCGCGATGCCCGCGTCACCATGCGCCTGGGTGAAGGCGTACAAAGCGTCGAAGAGCTGCCCGACGGCACCGTCGTCGCCAATCTCGAGAGCAAGAAAAAAGTCTCCGGCGATGCCCTGCTCTACGCCGTCGGCCGTCAGGGAAACGTCGATGACCTGAACCTTGCCGCCGCAGGCCTGGAAGCCGACAACCGCGGCCGCATCCCGGTCGACGAGCACTTCCAAACCAAGGTCGAACACATCTTCGCCGTCGGCGACGTAGTCGGCTTTCCCTCGCTCGCCTCGGTTTCCATGGAGCAGGGCCGCATCGCCGCCGCCCGCGCCTTCAACGACCAGGCAGCCCACTCCAATCCCAGCTTCTACCCCTACGGCATCTATACCATTCCCGAAATCAGCTTCATCGGCAAAACCGAAGAACAGCTCACCGACGAAGACGTCCCCTACGAAGTGGGCATGGCCTACTATCGCGAGACCGCCCGCGGCCAGATTCGCGGCGACACAACGGGACGACTGAAGCTCGTCTTCCATCGCGACACCCGCAAGGTGCTCGGGGTGCACATCATCGGCGAGGGCGCCAGCGAACTTGTCCACATCGGCCAGGCGGTCATGATCCTCGACGGCACGGTGGATTATTTCATCGACACCGTCTTCAACTACCCCACCTTGGCCGAGTGCTACAAAGCCGCCGCCTTCAACGGCATCGGCCGCCTCAACCGCTACCAGTCAGGTTAACCATGCTTATGTCCCATATTCGCGGACCAACAATTCGCCACAGCAGAATTTGCAAAGGTTTTGTAACAGGGCATGACTTCAGTCGCGCCGAAAATGTCGCAAAATGAACGTAGGCTTTAGCCCCTGAGGCAAGCCGCCGCGCAATTCGCAACGGTTTTGTAACAGGGCGCGACTTTAGTCGTGCCGGAGAGACAATTGCTCAAGCAAGAACGCAATCGGAGCGGCAAGAAGTGTCAGGGCACGACTTTAGTCGTGCCAAAATAGCAGCAAAAGAGGTCGGGGCTTTAGCCCCTGAGGTACGCATTTCGGGGATCCGGCGCGAACCATATCCCACTTCGCGCCGCGCAATTTGCATCCATCCCCAGGGAGAATCACCATGACCACCGCCATCGGCGTAGTAATCACCGAACACCTCGTATCTGGCCGCCTCCATGACCAACGCATCGTCAGCAAGCCCCTCCGCTATCCCATCGAGACACACGAAGTCGACGCGCTGACCGCCATGCCCGGCAGTGAAATAGTCGAGCTGCTCGCCACGCAGATCGAATCGCTGACCCGCGCCGATGCCGCTCCCGTCGACGCTATCGGCGTAGCTGTTCCCGGCATCATCCGTCAAAATGTCATCGAAGACTCGCCCAACCTCACCCAGCTCAAGGGCATGCGCTTGGGGGACGAACTCACCCGAGCCCTCATTGCGCGCAACATCACCGCCCCCGTCCACATCGCCAACGACGCCGACGCCATTGCCGCCGGCGTAGCCGCCACCCGCGGCCAGCTCAACAAGCTCACCCGCGTCTGGACCTTGGGCAACGGCATCGGCTACGGCCGCTGGCCCTATGTCGAAGGCGTATGGGAAGGCGGCCACGTCACCGTTTCGCTCGATCCAAAGGAGAAATTCTGCGGCTGCGGCGGCATCGGCCATCTGGAAGGGATCATGGGCTACCGCGCCATGCGCATGCGTTTCCTCGATCTCGAGCCGGAAGAGGTCTTTGCACACGCCAGGCAGGGCGACCAGCGCTGCCGCGAGTTCGTCGAGCTATGGCATCGCGCCCTGGCCGCGGCCACAGCCTCCTTCATCCACCTCGCCGGCCCGGGCCGCTTCTACTTCACCGGCCACAATGTCAGCTTCCTCGATCTCGCCGTGCTCCGCCCCATCATCGAGTCCATGGTCAAATTGAGCACGCTGCAGAGCTTTTCTCTGGAGGTTTTGCCCCCCGACGACGAAACCGCCCTCATCGGCGCCGGCGTAAGCGCCATCCGCGCCTTAGCTCAGTAATAGCAATGACGTTTGCCATCCTGAGCGAGCACAGCGAGCCGAAGGACCGGCCAATTCGAAATCGCTAAGTGGGACGCGGGTGCCGCTACGCCATCAAAACCAGCCCCCTGACGGCACGAGGCCATTAACGCGCAGATACGTGACGAGATTGCCGTAATGCAAGGCGTCATGATTTCCGACTTGCGTCAAAATGAACATCTCGTTCGTCTTTTCGCCAAAGAAGTTCGCCGGGTCATTGAGGTGCGCATCGGTGAACCCGGAATACACGCCGTCGCAGTACTCGAACGCGCCTTTGAGGTAGGCCTTGATCTCGGCCTTCGAACCCTTCGCGGCAGCCGTGCCGGGGGTCGCTTCACCTTTGACGTTTGAACATAATATGTAGGAAATATCCCCCACATGATTCAGGATCTCGGCAAACGAGCGAACTTCCTTCGTCGGCCGATAGCTGTACTTGGACTCTGGCATCGCGTCCGCCGACTTCATGATTTTGTCCTGCATATTGCTGCGAAAAATGGATAGCGTCGTCGTCAGCGGGTTCGGCGCTGCGATCGGATTCGGCATGCCTTGTTGGGCGTTGGCCAAGGACGCCAGGACGGAAGCAAATACCATGCCAACAGGAACCACGACGCGAGCAATGGATCGGAACATCAAGAATCCTCCTACATCCCCGGGTGCGCTGGAAAGGGCTTTGAGATTCATCGCAGGTCTCCTTTTGACTGGTCTCTACGCGAGGTGCGATCTGCTTGGACCTGTGCACGTAGCCAGCCAAAACGCTCCAACTTCAAGTCACTGATTCACAAGTAAGTTCAGTCCCAAGGTGGCGAATCGGCAGCGCGATCTTTGTCCGAAATCAAAACTCGCTCACCAAAACCGAACAGTCTTCGCTCTAAGGTGTCGGACGATTGCCGTTCCAGTCCTCGAACTCAGCCGATAAGTCTCAGTGCTGTATCTGGCGCGTCATCGCTTGCGGGCCGGTGTCAATGAGCGCAATGGTCTATTGACGCCAACTCAACCTCGTTCTGAAGATTTCGAGATCAGCCCCAATCCAGATTGCGGATCGTCATTCCGTACGCAGGGCACGCATCGGATCGACACTAGCCGCGCGCCCCGCAGGCACCGCGCTCGCCACCAGCGCCACCACGGCCAGCCCCGCCACCGCCAGCGCATAGCTCATCCCATCCAGCGCCCTCACCCCATAGAGCGACGAAGACAGAGCACGCCCCACCAGCATGGCCAGCGGAACCCCTAGGCAAACACCGGCAACTGTAAGCACCAGGCCGTCCTTCAAAATCATCCACACCACCTGCCCGCGCCGCGCCCCGACAGCCATCCGCACGCCAATCTCTGCCGTCCGCAGGCTCACACGGTACGCCAGCGTTCCATAAAGCCCCGTCGCCACCAGCAACACCGCCAGAAAGCCGAAGAACCCCGCCAGACGCGCAAACAGAACCTGGTGAGCAATGGTCGTATCAAACTGCTCGCGCTGCGTCATGGGCCGAATCAGCGGCAGGTTCGGGTCAAGCTGCTGAACCACTTTGCGTGCCGCCGGCAGAATCGCCAGCGGATCGCCGTGCACCCGTATCTCCACGTTCATCGCCCCCACTATCGGAATCTGCGCGTACTCATACCACGCCATAGGAATCGGCTCTTCGTCGATGCTGCGATACTTATGGTTCTTTACCATGCCCACGATCGTCATGGACCAGCGCCCATCGTCCGTCCCAATCGTGTGCCCCAGCGGATTCAAGCCGGGGAGAAACCGCCTTGCAAATTCCTCATTGATAATCCCCACATGCGGCGAAGTCGCGGTATCGGAATCGGCAAAGTCGCGTCCCGCGAGCACCGGAACGCCCAGCGTGCGAAAAACGTCCGGCCCCACCACGTTGCTGCGGACGGTTCTAGCCGCGCCGTTGGCCACATCCGGCAGCTTGCCGTCCACCTGCATGTCGCTGTTGTCTGACCACCACGACCCCGGCCGCTCCACCATCACCGTCACCGACTCGACGCCCGGCAACTCGCGCAGCTTGCCTATCAGGTTCACGTAAAAAGCCCTCCCCTCAGCAAGCGAAGGAATATTCGGCTTCACTCCAAAGACCACCAGCCCATCCACATTCATGCCCAGCGGCGTGTTTTCAAGGTTCCGCAGCGTCCGAACCAGCAGCCCGCCGCCCACCAGCAGCACCACACACAGCGCCATCTGCAGCGCCACAATAATCCGCCCCGTCCGCGATTTGCCCGCATCCATATTCGACGTCGCCGCAGAAGTCTTCAGTGCCAGCTCTGCTCTTCCCGCCAACGCCACCCGCAACGGAGCCAGACCAAACAGCAGCCCCGCAAATGCCAGCACGCCAAGGGTAAAGAGCAGCACCGTCCTGTCCGGCGCCAGGCTCGTCTCAATCTGCGCCCATCGTCCCAGCAGGCGTGTCGCCATCTGCGCAAAGCCCCACGCAAGCGCACCGCCCGCGGTCACCAGGATCAAGCTCTCCGTCAGCAGTTGCCGCAGCAACTCGCCGCGTCCCGCGCCCAGCGCCTGCCGCACGCTGAACTCTCGCTGCCGCGCCGCATTCCGCGCCATCAGCAGCATCGCCACATTGGCCAGCGCAATCAGCAATACCAGCCCCACCATCGCCATCAACATGCGCAGCGTCCTGCCATAATCAGTGTTGTACGATCCCGGAAAGTTCTTCGCATCCGCCAGGCTCAACACCGGCCGCTTCTCGCCCTCCATCGGCGACCCGCCAAGGCCCACATACGCCGCCGTCTGAAATACAGGCTGCAGCTGCGCCAGCGCCTGCTCTCGGCTCACACCCGGAGCAAGACGCCCGATCAAGCGCAGGCACCACCAGGTTGAGTCCGCGATGTACAGCTTGCCGTCCTCCGTCGGATTGCCCCATGCGTTCAGCTCCCGCCGGTTCTGCAGCGGAATCCAGAAGTCCGTCGACCCGCCGCCTTCCACGCCCTCAAATCCCTCCGCCGCAACGCCGACAATGGTCATCGGCACGCCGCTCACATACAGCGTCTTTCCCAGCACCGCCGGGGCGCGCGCAAACCGCCGCGTCCAGTAGTTGTAGCTGAGCACAGCAAGGGGCGCATGGTTCGTCTCATCCGCATCGCTGAAGCCACGCCCCAGAGGCAGGTTCACGCCCAGCCCGGTGAAGAACGTCCCGCTCACCATATCGCCTTCGGCCTCTTCCGGCTGCGCACCGTAGCGCACCGCGACCTTGCTGCCCGAAAGCGGCACATACGCCATCACCGGCGCAAGCCCGCGTCCCTGCTGCCGCAGCGCGTCATACACCGGATACGAGAACGTCTCATTGGAATCGATCGTCCCCGCCCCGCGCGGCGGATTCGAAGTCCTCAAATAAACCAGCCGATTCGGATCGCCCACCGGCAGCGACTTCAGCAGCACCGCATTCATCACGCTGAACACCGCTGTATTCGCGCCAATCCCCAGTGCCAGCGTCAGAATCGCCGTCGCCGCAAACCCCGGGCTCTGCTTGAGCGACCGCAGTCCGAAGCGCAGGTCGCGCATCAGCTTGTCGAGCGCCACCCAACGGCCCTTGAGGTAGAAGCGCTCCTGCGCCGCGCGCACATTGCCGAACTCGCGACGCGCCATCCACTGCGCCTGGTCCACGCCAAGGCCTTCGCCGCGCAACTCATCGGCTTCCAGTTCAAGATGCGCCTTGATCTCTTCCGCAAAATCCTCGGCACTGCGCTTCTGCCTGAACATGTTCACGCCTCCTCGCCCAGCCCGCCGCTCGCGTCCAGAATCAGCCCCATCGCCCGCGTCAGCCTTGTCCACTCGCCTGTCTTCTCCGCCAGTTGCTCGCGTCCCTTCGGCGTCAGCGAGTAGAACCGCGCCTTGCGGTTGTTCTCGCTCACGCCCCACTTCGCGCGAATCCACTTCCTGTCTTCCAGCCTCTGCAACGCCACATAAAGCGAGCCGTGGTCCACAAGAAACACGTCTTCGCTCTGGCGCTGAATCATTCGCGCCACGCCCTGCCCATGGCAAGGCCCCAGCAGCAATGTTTTCAGGATCAGCAGGTCGAGCGTCCCTTGCAACAAGGCAATGCGGTCGTCGTTATTCTCTTGGGTAGCCATTCGACCCAAGTATTCTCTCTTTCGGGTAGAATGTCAACCCAAAGCAGAATACGCAACAAGCGTCGATTGTGTTCCTCAAGGTTTTTCGCGCGCAATCCGATGCCGTGCCAGCAGCCCTGGCGCGATCCTCGGATCTACAATCTTTTCGGAGGGAGCAGGGGCATTCATGCCCCTGAAGGATGCAGCAAATAAGAGCGGACTTTAGACACGGCGTTCAACATTCGCCAGCAACGGCTCCGCACCGCGCCGTCACTACAATCTGCAATCTGTAACCTGTAATCTGCCCTACGCTCTGCGCAGATAAGTCCCCGAAAGCCGATCATGCCAGCCAAGGTGCTGTTCGTCGAACACAGCCAAGGCAACGCCCAGCCCCGCGGGCAGCATGGATAGCATCAACGCTCCCAGGCGCAAGCAGCGCTGCCCCCGCGTGGGACGCGCTCCGCCCAGCGTGCAGAATTCCAGCTGTGCGTACTTCATCCCCGGCGTCCCCTTGGCCAGAATGAAGAACAAAGCCAGATAGAACACGCCCGTCAGCGCTAGGGCCACAGCCGACCCCTCTTCCATCGCCTTGACGGAAGGCAGCGTCCTCAAATTCACCGCGGCTAACAGCGCTGCGGTGACGAAAGCTGTCGCGATCAGCGAGAAATCCACGAGGGCGGCCAGCGCACGCCGGCTCACCGGCGCCAGTTGCAGCGTCGCGCGAGCGACATCCGGCCCTTCCCGCTCCTTCGCTGCCGGGGTCGGCGCGGAGAAGGCCATCTCCTCCTGTGGCTCCTCGTCCAGTTCAATGCCCGACCATACCGGGCCGGCCCACGTCCCCGTCCCCGCTTCCGCCGTGGCGCCTGCTGCCTCCGGCTCTGTAGAGACGCTGCGCGGGTCCACTTCAAAGATGCTCAACTGCCCCAGTTCCTCGATGGATGCGGCATGCGACCCTTCCGCGCGTCGCGGACGAACCTTGCGTGTCGCCACCAGTTCCCGCGGAAACTCGATCAGATTCGCGTGGATCGACAGCGCCGGTTCCACCACCTCAAATCCCTCGGCCTCGAACGCACCGTGACCATCCGGCCCCGCTCGCCGCAAGCTCTCGACGACAATGTCGGCCCCGGCCTTCCCATGAGAAGCACGGCCAGCCGCCGGTCCGGCCTCGCGTATCGGCAAGTCGGCGTCCCAGCGGATTTCATACGATTGCCGCACCAGTGATGCGCCCACGGTTTGCCCAGCGGCATGCGCTGCAGGTTGTGTGGATACTGTCGGGGCAACCGTAGCCGGTTCTGCCACCGACGTCGCGGGCTCTTCATCGGCGGGCGTGAAGAACTCCACTTCCCAGGTCTGCGTTTCCGAGGTCGCAGCCTCGAGTCCCGCAAGCACGGACTCAGCTTTGGCCTGCGCCTCAAGCGCGGCCTTGGAAGCTGCCTCTGCGGCGCGCACCGCTGCCCGCGCCTCATCCGCCAGCATGTCGCTATAGCTTGGAGCCTTGGCATAACGCGCTGCCACGCGCGCAGCTGCCGCCGCGGCGCGGCTGGCCGACGCGGGCTGCGCATCGGCATTGGCCCGGGGCACATTTGCTCCTGCGCTCTTGCGTTCGTTGTGCTCGGCCAGGCGGCGGTTCACTTCCTGCTTCCATGACGCGGTGCTGTCAACCTGCAGTGCTGATTGTCTCAAAGCTCCTCAATTCCTTCCCGCGCGGCCAATTGTTTCTTTGCGCAAATCCGCTGCAGCTGTTGCGCCCCGCGAATCCCTCCTCGCGGCGTCACATACATTGCTCTCAAAAAAAGGGAGGGTATGCTGGGAATTGCAGTCGCTGCCCGGAGATGCGAATCCGTGAACGGTAGATTCAATTCAATATTCACCTGCTGCCAGAGCTCGCTGGCCCGCGTCCCAATCATGAATGCCTGCTTTTGCTATCCTGAGCCTTGCACGGGTGCTTGAATCCGGGATGCGTCCTCGTTACTTTGTGTTTATCACGCTGCTGGCCCTCTGTCACCTGCAAGTTAGGGCGCAGACGTTGACCAATGCGGTTCCCTCTTCGTCGCTTCCCGACGATCCCGACCAGGAAATGCTGCCCGTCGCGCAGCCCGAGCCGGAGCCCGCAGCCGGCATCCCGGTGCAAGCCGCAGCCGACAACCAGGAATGGAAGGGCAACGTCTGGACCGGCACAGGCCGCGTCGAGTTCCACTATCGCGATTACATTCTCCGCGCCGACAAAGTGATCTACGACCGCGCCAGGACCGAAGTGCGCGCAGAAGGCAACGTGCAGGTCACCGGCGGCCCCAACGATGTGCTCATCAACGCCGATCACGGCGACATGCGCCTCAACATGCACACCGCCCGCTTCTACAAGGTAAGCGGCTCCCAGGGCGTCCGTTCCACGGGACGCACGGTCGTCTTTTCCACCGCCAATCCATTCCTGTTTTCGGGCCGCGTGCTCATCCAGACCGGCGAAGGCAACTACCGCGTCATCGACGGCTCCATGACCAACTGCCGCTTGCCCAAACCCGACTGGCAATTGCTCGCCCGCTCCATCGAACTCAGCAACGGAGAAGCCTCCACCCATAACTCCATCTTCGAGTTTCTCGGCCTCCCCCTCTTCTATTTCCCTTACCTGCGCCATCCCATCGACGACGCCGGCCGCGAAAGCGGAATTCTCATCCCCGTGCTCAGCAACTCGTCCATCAAGGGTTTCGTCGTCGGCGAGCAAGTCTACTGGGTCATCAGCCGCAGCATGGACGCGGTCCTCGGCACCGAGTTCTACTCCAAGCGCGGCTGGGCCCCCAACGGCGACTTCCGCTACAAAGGCCCCAACCTCGACCACCTCACCGTCCGCTGGAACGCGCTGCTGGATCGCGGCGTAGAGCAACCCGTTGACTCGACGCTTGCGACCCCCTCTGCTTCAGAAAAGGCCGCTGAAGGACTTGCTCTATCCGCAATACCCGACGGTCTTGCAGCGGGGCGCGAAGGCTTTGTAACAGAGCATGACTTCAGTCGTGCCGAAAGCACCGCCAAATTAGCCGGGGCTTTAGCCCCTGCAAACCCGCAACCCTCGGGCCTCATCCCCGGGCCAATCCAAATGGAACTCGTCAACCAGGGCGGCGTCGACGTAGCCGCCGACGGACGCAAGGATCTCTCCCCTGAAACCCGCCTCGCCGGCAACGTCGAGTTCCTCTCCAGCTACGTTTACCGCCTGGTCTTCAATGACAACTACTCGCAGGCCATCAGCTCTGAAATCTCCAGCGACGTCTCACTGACCCACGCCCACAACGGGTTCATCCCCTCCGTGTCGCTCGACCGCTTCCAGACCTTCGCCAGTTCCACCAACGGCGATGAGGCCCGCATCATCCATCTGCCCAATCTCCGCTACGATGTGCTCGACCGCCCGCTCGGCGCCTCGCCTTTCTATTGGGGTCTCGGCTCGTCGCTCGATTACCTCAGCCGCTCCGAGCCCAGGTTCCATGCCCGCAACGAAGGCCGCGTCGACTTCTACCCGCATCTTTCTTTGCCGCTCTCGGCCGGAGGTTGGGGCTTTGTTCCGGAATTCGCTCTGCGCGAAACGGGTTACTCTATCAGCCAGAATCCCGACCTCGCCGGCGCACGCGGCGGCACGCCCACCATCAACCACGAGGGGCTCAATCGCACCGACATCGAAGCCGCAATCGACATTCGTCCACCCGCCATCGAGCGCGACTTCGCCCTCAACCGCTGGAATCGCGAACTCCGCCACGTCATCGAGCCGGAACTGACCTATCGCTTTGTAAATGGCATCGGCGTCCAGGCGCGCGATGTGCTTCTCGTCGACACCACCGACATCGCCACCGATACCAACGAAATGGGCTTCTCGCTCACCCAGCGTTTCTACCTCCGCCCCACTGCCGATCAGCCCTGCGCACCCGAACAAAAGGACCCCTCCGGCGATTGCCCCGCCAAGCCGCGCGAATGGGCCAGTTGGCAAATCGCGCAAAAATTCTTCTTCGATCCCAACTTCGGCGGCGCCATCATCCCCAACCGCCGCAATGTATTCGACTCCACGCTCGACCTCACCGGCGTCGCCTTCCTCACCGGCCCGCGCAACTTCTCCCCGCTCATCTCGCGCATGCGCTTTGAAGCCATTGACAACCTGCGCATCGAGTGGGACATGGACTTCGACCCCAAGACCGGCCGCATCGATTCCGACAACATCTTCGCCGGCTACAGTTGGGGCAACACCACCGTCGGTGTCGGTCATGCCATGCTCAACGCAGTGGACGAAAACCACGGCTCGGCCTCCACCGTCCAAAGCCAGCAGGTGCAGCCCTTCGTCTCCATCGGCAAGCAAACCAATGTCGGCTTCAACATGGCCGCCAACGCCGGCTATGACTTTGTGCTGAACTCGCTGCAATACGCCGGCGTGCAGGCCGTCTATAACTGGAACTGCTGCGGCCTCACCGTCGGTTATCGCCGCTTCGAGCTGGGCAGCATCCGCGACGAAACGCAGTATCTCTATAGCTTCACGTTAGCCAACTTCGGCTCTGTCGGAGACATCCGCCGCTCCACATCCGTCTTCCGCGACCCAACCCTGCCGCCGGCGTATTGATCGCCGAAGAATATCTCTGGGTGCGGCAAACGGGAGGTCTGCCACGCGCCGCGTGCGAGATATAATCTGGTTCACAATGCCGCTGGCCGCACACACCAAAATCGATGACTATGAAGTTCTCGGCCTTTTGGGCTCGGGCGGAATGGGCGAGGTCTATCGCGCCCGCGACCTGGTTCTGAGGCGGGAAGTAGCCATCAAGGTTCTCCCCCCAGTTGTTTCGCAGGACCCCGAAAAGCTGCGGCGTTTCGAGCAGGAGGCGCAGGCCGCTGCAGCTCTGAATCACCCAAACATCCTTGCTGTTTACCGGTTTGGCGTTTTTGAGGGTGCTCCCTATCTGGTGTCCGAATTGCTCGAGGGCGAAACGTTGCGGCAATCGTTGCAGCGCGGCCGCCTGCCCCCTCGTAAAATCATCGACTACGGAATCCAGATTGCGCATGGACTCGCCGCGGCGCACGGGAAGGGCATCGTTCACCGCGATCTGAAGCCGGAGAATTTGTTCGTCTCCGACGACGGCAAGATCAAGATTCTGGACTTCGGTCTCGCCAAGCTGACACAGCGGCAGCCCGATTCCGACGGCGACGCAACGACGGTCACGGGGAGTACCGACCCCGGCATGGTGATGGGCACAGTCGGCTACATGGCGCCCGAGCAGGTGCGCGGAGGCAGCATCGACTCCCGGACCGATATCTTCGCCTTCGGTGCGGTCTTGTACGAAATGCTGGCCGGCAAGCGAGCGTTCCAGCATCCCACTGCCGCGGAGACCATGACCGCAATCCTGAACGAAGATCCGCCCGGAATATCGCAGATTGTGCCGGCCATTGCTCCGGGGATGCAGCGGGTGGTTCACCGCTGCCTGGAGAAGAAACCCGAGCAGCGTTTTCAATCGGCATCGGATCTGGCGTTTGCGCTGGAGGCTCTAAGTGATTCGGGAAGCACGCCGGGTCTCGATTTCGGTAAACTCGGCAGAGCCAAAATCGGGAGAACTTCAGCATGGGTGGCAGGCGCATTGCTTCTCGCCTTGCTGGCCGCGTTCGCTTACTGGTTTCAAAAAAAGCAGGCCAGGGCGCCGTTTCAACACTTCTCCATCCAGAAGGCCATGGACAGCGACCACGTGAGCATGACAGCCATCTCGCCGGACGGGATGTATCTCGCCTCCGTGGTGGAAGACCCGAACCGCTCCGAGAGCCTGACGCTCCGTCAAATTTCAACGAACACCGAGAAGGTCGTCCTGAAAGATCCTGCTTTCAGCGGATTCGTCAGCGTCATGTTTTCGCCCGATGGAAGCTACATCTATTTCCGCGTCTCGGCTTTGGGCAATCCTCCCCCTGATCGAACCGATATGTACCGGATTTCGGTTCTCGGAGGCTCGCCCGAGCGCGTCCTTCAAGGCGTGGATGCGGCCCCTGTTTTTATCGAAAACGGCCAGCGAGTGTGCTTCTACCGCGAGAACGCCGCGGCCAACACCTTCCAGTTTCTCTCGGCCAGCGCGGAAGGCGGCGACGAGCGGGTGCTGGCAAGCGGCAAGACAACCGGATTCGTCGATGCGCCTTGCGACCCCACCGCCAGGCGCGCGGTCGTGGAAGACGAACGAGGCAACGTCGAAGCTCTTGACTTCGCTTCCGGATCGAGAAAACCTCTCATTTCGATGTCCACGCTCGGCGGCTACCTGACCGACCTTCGTTGGGATCCCGGCGGCAAGGGCCTGTTCGCCATCAGCCGCAAGGTTCCCAACTTTCTCGGTCAGGTGAGTTTCCTCTCTTATCCTGCGGGAACGCTGCGCCAGGTTACGAATGACCTGAGTTCCTACGGCGGCATCAGCCTGACTGCAAACGGGAAGACTATTGCGACCAGGCAGACAGACAGCAATTCACGATTGCAAATCCTCAGCCTCGCAGATCCCTCCCGCCCGCAGGATTACGGTCCCCGCGGGCTCAGGTTCTTCTCCTGGCTGGACAATGGATCGATCCTGGCATCCGATGAAGAGAGCGCCCTCAAGGTCGTAGACCTCGGCAAGGACGAGACCACCACGCTCAATGTAGCCATGCAGCACTGGTTCCTGGAACCGTCCCTCTGCGGTCAGGATACGATCGTCGCCGTGGGGGGCACTCTGGGCCAAAGCTCGATGCAGATTTACAAGATGAACCGCGACGGCAGTTCGGCAACACCCTTGACCGCTGGCCCCTACGATGTTTATCCGTCCTGTACACCCGACGGCAAGTGGCTTTTCTATGCGGATAATCACGATCACGATCATCCCCAGCTCAAGCGCATTCCCATGGATGGCGGAGCTGCGGAATCGGTGGCAATCGGCATGCGATATAGCCTCTCTCCCGACGGAAAATTCGTCGCCGGCATTCATCTTGGAGGGACTCCCAATCTCCAGATTTTTTCTACCGATCCGGTCAAGAAAATTCAGAGCGTGGCCCTCCCTGCCGACTTCTTCTTTTTCGCCGCATTCTCGGCCGATGACAAAACTGTCTTCTTTACAACAAAGACCGGAGCCGATTCCGTCGTCTGGCGGCAATCGCTGGAGAACGCCGCCCCTGTCAAGGTCGCCACGCTTCCTGGAAAAACCGTGCGATGGATCCGCTCCTCCCCGGACGGTGCGAATCTGGGCCTCATCGTGGACACCCCGCAATCCCAAGCCGTGCTCCTCCAGGATGTTCAGTGACCCCGGTCGCGGTAAACCGGGGGAGACTGTGGGGCCAGCGTTGCTTTTTGCGGCCACGCGCGTCCACTCATTAGCGCCGGCGCCTGCCACCCGCTCCATTGCCCCGCAGCAAGGCCGCTGGAGTATCCTTTTAGGGAGAGGATTTCATCTTGTCACCCACACGCATCATGGCCGGCCTGCTTGCGCTTTCCCTCACCGTCGGCTGCAAGGCACAGAACATCCCATTGCCCGCCGCGACCCAGAACCCCGCAGACGCCGCCCTCAACCGCCGCATCGAGGTCATGGTCCGCTCCCAGTACAACGTCCCGCAGGACTTCACGGTAACCATCGGAGCGCGCCAGCCCAGCAAGATCGTAGGCTATGACGAGCTGCCTGTCACGCTCGCCCACGCCGAAAAATTGACGGTGGTAAACTTCCTCCTCTCCAAAGACAACAACACTCTGGCCCGCTTGGAGACCTTCGATCTGGCCAACGCTCCCGCCTTCACCATCGACGTCGCCGGCCGCCCCATCCGCGGCAACCCCACGGCCAAGGTCACGGTCATCAACTTCGACGACTTGGAATGTCCCTTTTGCGCCCGCCTGCACCAATCCCTGTTTCCCGATACCCTGGCCCGCTACAAGGACAAAGTCCGCTTCATCTATAAGGACAACCCCCTCCCCGCCGACATGCACCCCTGGGCCATGCACGCCGCCGTGGACGCCAACTGCCTGGCCGCGCAAAGCGGGGACGTCTATTGGAGTTACGTCGATTATCTCCACAACCACAGCGGCGAAGTCACCGGCCCCGACCGCAACCTCCCCAAGAGCTATGCGGCTCTCGATCGCATCGCGCGCCAGGAAGCAACGCTGAGCAAGCTCGATCCCGCCAGGCTTGACGCCTGCCTTACCAAACAGGATGAGACTGCCGTGCATGCATCACTCAAGGAAGCCGAGGTGCTGAAGATCGATGGCGCACCCGCGGTGTTTGTGGATGGCGAGCGCTTCGACGGCGCCATTCCCGAACAGCAGGTTTGGGAAGTCATCGACCGGGCCCTGCGTGCCGCTGGAGAGCAGCCTCCGCCGCCTCCGGCGCCCGCTCAACCCGCCGCCCAGCCCGCGGCCGCGACACCCGGATCGGGCAAATAGGCCGCAATGCGCATATCGTGGAGCCGGCTCAGGGATTTATGCTTGAATGCCGGTAACTTCGTGGAATCCACAGGAGACATCAGGTTGCAAGTCGAATCGTGTTCTTTGGCCCGTAAGCGGTCCGCCGGCTTCATCCTGCTCTGCGGCGCGATGCTGGCCGCGATGGCGGGCTGTTATCGCTCCCCGGCGCCGGACGTAGTAGCCACCGTGAACGGCAAGGATATTCTGCGCGCGGATCTCGATCGGCAGTATCAGATTGTCAAAATCAGCCAGGGACCGGCCCCCGAGGACCCATCTCCCGAGCAGGCCGACATTGCTCGCCTCACCATTCTCCGCGGCATGATCGACGACGAGATCCTGCAGCAGCGCGCCGTCAGGCTCAACGTAGTCGCCACTGACGAAGATGTGAACGCCAAAATCACCGAGATGAAGCTCCCTTTCACCCAGGAGGAGTTTGACAAGCAGCTCAAGCAGCGCAATGAGACACTCGACGATTTAAAGCGTGAGGTGCGCCATCAACTTACCGAGAGCAAGCTGATCAACAAGGAGATCGACTCCAAGATCAACATCACCGATGCCGAGATCACCAACTTCTACGCCCTGCACAAGGCGGACTTCGACCTCATCGAACCGCGTTACAGCATTGCCCGGATTATGGTTTCCAATGGTCCCTTGCCGCAGACCGGCAACCAGCCGAACAACAAGGCCGCAGACGCCGTAGACCCCAAGAAGAGGATTGAGGCTCTTCACAAAAGGCTTGAAAACGGCGAAGACTTTGGTGCTGTCGCCCAGAGTTCTTCAGAAGACCCGGACACCGCATCGAACGGCGGCGAAATGGGCTTTGTGACCGAGTCGGCGCTGCGCCAGAAGGCCGCTCCCGAAGTGTACGATGCCATCACCCGGCTCAAGCCGGGGCAGTACACAGACGTTCTCCCCTATAGTGGCCCCATTCCAAAGAGCAAGCCGGCCGGCTACGCCATCTACAAACTCATCTCCAGGGAAGCCGCTGGCCAACGAACATTGACCGACGTGCGGGTTCAAGCGGCAATTCGCCAGAGCCTGCGCGAAGTTCACGCGCAACTGCTCCGAACCGCTTACCAGGAAGTCCTTCGCGACGATGCCAAGGTGCACAGCTACCTGGCCGACCAGATCCTGAAGGAAGGCGCGAAGTAGCGCGTTTGTTCCGCCGATGCGTCCAAATCCGCCGGCCCGCAATCCTCGGCTTCGCATACACGACCCGGTTGGAGGAGCCTCCCATTAGCGAAATCCAAACTTGTCCCAGACTCGTCATCGTCTGCGGCCTTCCCGGCTCCGGCAAGACATCGCACGCCATGCAGGTTGAGCAGAAGATGCATGCCGTGCGGTTTTGTGCCGACGAGTGGATGGACGCTCTCGGCATCAATCTCTGGGATAGCGACGCCCGGCAGCGCGTCGAGCAGCTTCAGTGGAAAATCGCACAACAGATTTTGCGTCTCGGCCGAAATGCCGTCATCGAGTGGGGAACCTGGGCCAGGTCTGAACGGGATGCTCTTCGCATGGAAGCGCGCTTGCTGGGAGCCGCCGTCGAGCTTCACTTCCTCGATGCCCCTCTCGACGTTCTGTTCGATCGAATTCGCAGTCGGAATGCAGAGACGCCGGCAATCGCATTTGAAGACGTTCAGAAATGGGCGCAGGTCTTTGAGAGGCCGTCCTACGAGGAGGTGTCGTTGTTCGACCAACCTCAGGCTCCCGACCCGGCTGTGAATTGACGTCATTGATCGCCCGCACAAATCGAACGGCCCCCGCTCGGGAGCGGAGGCCGTCTGTGAATCCGGTCAGGCGTGCAGTACCTACTTCATGTTGCCGTTGGCGTCCATGGTGATTCCGCCGGGACCGGCGTTCTTCTTTTCTTCGTTGGCCTTGCGGGTGCCCATGGCCTTGGTGCGCCACTCTTCCGCCTTGGCCACATCGTCCTTGCGGGCTGCATCATTTCCGTAGTCAATGTCCGCCTTGCGCCGATAGATCAGGTTCAGGTAGGCCATGGCATCGTCGTAGTTGGCGCGGTTGGCCACCGCCTGCTGCAGATACTGCAATCCCTCTTCCACCAACTGGGAGTTTTCGTCCTTGATCTGCTCCAACACTTTCTTCGGTGCTTTGGCATTGCCCTCGCCGTCGTCGTTGGCTCCCGCCGACGCCAGCGCTTTCAGGGTATTCTCGTGGGCCAGCGTCCAGTCGATCACGCCGATGGTGTAAGCCGCTTCCGGGTCCTTGGGATCGACGGCCAGAACCTTCTTCTGCCACGCCTTGGCTTCGTCGAACTTCTTGATGCTGTAATAAATGCCCGCGATCTGCTTCAGGCTGTTTACGTCGTTGGGGTCCTTGGCAAGCACTTCCTCGAAGATGCCGATCGCCTGTTGCGCCGTCTTCAGGTTGTCCGGCGAATCGAGGCCAGGCACCACATTCTGTGCAAGTGCGGTGGCCAGATAGGTCTTGGCCATGGGCAGGCTGGGATCCAGTCGCGTGGCTTCCTGGAAGTGTCCGATTGCCTCTTCATAACGGGCGCTCTTGTAGGCTTCCACTCCCTTGTTCAGCTGGTCACGAGCGGCCAGCCGGTTGCAACCGCTCATGGAAACCACCATGCCGGCCAAACCCACCGCCAACGCCCAGGTACGTGCAGATCGATTCATGTTCTTATCCTTCTCCTTCGGGCCGCGCCTTTTCCTGCGCTCCTCAAATCTCGTGCAATTGGCCGCGGACGGGAGCCTCCGAAACCAGGACTACAAATTCTACTCCTGTTGCCGCCCGGAATTTGCCCTCCCAGGACGAAGCCGGCAACATTAGACTCAACCGAATGACGGGAATGGCTCTTCATCCTCGCTCGCCCGCCGGAATCGTCGGCTCAAAAAAAAAATAGCCGGCTACTGGCCGGCCATGATCTTGGGGGTCATCAGTCCGATGTGATCCACGTTCGCCTCTTTGCCGATGTCGATCACTTCGGCAATGAAGGCAAAGTTCACATCGTCGTCGCCCCTGACGAACATCACCCGCTCCGCGCGGTTGGCGTAGATCTCCGTCAGCCTGGGCAGCAGATCGCCTTTGTTGACGTCGGTTTCATTGATCTTGTAGAGCGGCGCGGCGCCAGGACGGTAAAGCACCTGCACCACAATGGTGCGATCCGTCGGTGGCGGCTGTTTGCTGGGATCCTTGGGCGGCTGCGGCACCAGCGCATCCAGGCCCTTGGGCGTAACCGGCACGATGACCATGAAAATGATCAGCAGCACCAGAAGAATATCGATCATCGGGGTAACGTTGATGTCGGACGAGTACGCTCCTCCGCCCCCAGTTGACATTGACATGGTTTCAAGCTCCTAATTTCCCGCAAATCGTTAAAAGCACAGCGCGAAAGCCAAATGGCTATTCTCCGCCCGGAGAGGCAGCCGATTCACGCTTCTGGGTCAACAAGCCCACGTCGTCCACGCCCGCGGTACGCACGGCGTCGATGGCGTTCTCCACAGCCAGGTACTGCGCCCGCGCATCGGCGCGAACAAAAATCGTCTTGCCTGGTTTGTCGGCCAGCTTGTCGCGAACCAGATTGCCCAATTCGGAGAGCGCGACTTTGTTCTGCCCCAGAAACACCCCTCCGTCGCGCGTTATGGCCACGACAATCGCGTCATCCTTGTCAGCGTCCGGCATGTTCTCCGGGTTAGTCACCTGGGCCATATCGATCTGCACCTTGTTCTGCAGCATCGGGGTGATCACCATGAATATGATCAACAGAACCAGCATCACGTCCACCATGGGGGTGACATTGATGTTGGAGTTGACATTACTGCCTTCGTTGCGAACCGCGATAGACATTGTTTGGTCCGTCCTATGATGTTTCTGCCGGAATGTTCCGGTGTCGTCAATAAACCGGCTGGCCGCGGCGGGCGAGAAACCGGCGGGCAGTGGAATGATCTCTCCGCTGCCCCCGCAAACTCCCGCTCACGGCCGCAAACGCGTCGCTTAGCGCTTGTGGCTCTGTTTGATGAAGTAGTCCACCAGTTCGCTCGATGAGTTGTCCATCTCCACGTCGAATGCTTCCACACGGCCGGTGAAGTAGTTAAACGCCATCACGGCCGGGATCGCAACCAGCAAACCGAACGCGGTGGTCACCAGGGCTTCCGAAATACCGCCGGCTACCGCGCCGATGCCCGACGTCTTCTGCGTGGCGATCTGTTGGAAGGCGTGCAGAATGCCGATGACGGTGCCCAGCAGCCCGACGAACGGCGCCGTGGAACCGATGGTGGCCAGCACGGCAAGGCCGCGCTTCAGTTTGGCGTGCACGATTGCTTCAGCCCGCTCCAGTGCGCGGCCGGAGCTCTCGATAGTCTCTTCCGTCGGCGCCCCGCCCGAGGAGCGAAACTCCTGCAGGCCAGCCGTCACAACCTCGGCCAGGTGCGACTTCTTGTTGCGGTCGGCGATCTTGATTGCTTCTTCGAGCTTGCTGTCCTTCAGGGCGCCGGCCACCTTGGGCGCAAACTCGCGCGACTGCTTGCGGGCTGCCGAGAAGTAAAGGTAACGGTCGATCATCACGGCCAGGGACCAGATCGACTCAATGAACAGGACGAGGGCAATGATGCGAACTGGCCATCCCATGTGTTCCCACAGTTCCATGGGGCTGAAGCCGACGGCCTGGTCTTCCTGGAAGAGGGCAAGGCTGCTGACCGTGTGCGAGGCGAAATGTGCGAGCTGAGCGAGAATCACTGAATCGTTCCTCCTAAGGAGTTTCTTGTAAATGCGATCCGCCACGGCGGATTGCGGGTCAAAAAGAATGCGGCTCTTGCGGAATTCGCATTCAGGTCAAAAGCAAGGCCCCTTTTCAGAAGTCTGAAAAGAGGCCGGATATTGAATCATCCACCAAGCGTGAAGACCACATTGACCGTGGTTTCCACTTCCACAGGATCACCGTTGAGCAGGTAGGGCCGGTAGCGCCACGACCGTACCGCGTCGGTGGCGGCGCCCTGCAGCATGGGTGGCCCGCTCATCACTTTGAGATTCTCGATGGTTCCGGTCTTGGAGATGGTGGCCTGCAGAACCACAGTGCCTTGGACGCGCGCTGCCTTGGCGATCGGCGGATATACCGGTACGGTCTTCTGCAGCAACATGCCCTGCGCCACGCCGCCGGAGATGTTGACCTTCTTGGGAGCCTCAGCCTTCACCTTGGGCGCGGTACCGGAGCCGAACACGCTGCCGACTACGCCGCCGGCGCTGCCGCCCAGCCCTTCCATGCCCGCCACGCCGAAGCCCTGGCTGGGTGGAGCTTCCTTCTCAGACACTTGCTTGATGTCTTTCGGAATCTTGGTGGGAGCGACGAGCTGGTTGTTCATCATCTCCGACGTTACATGAACGACGTGCACAACCTCAGGCGGAGGCGGAGGCGGCGGGGGCGGAGGAGGAGGCGGTGGCGCCGTCAGCACGGTGAGCATCATTGCCTTGGGCAGCGCCTCGGGGTAGATCAGCGGAACCAGGATCATGATCACAATAATGGAGCCGTTGGTGATTAAAGTCACCAGCATCCAATACTTGCTCTTGTTCTTGATCCTGCCTCCGGATTCAAACGTGGAATCTTCAAACATGGTCAGCCTCGAATCGGGGTATTGTTTACTCCTGATTAGACACCGCGAGAACCTCAAATGTTCCCGGCTTCAAAACGGTACCACAGTTGTGTTCCCCTTGTACCAGAACAATGCCTTGGATGCCAAGCCTGCCGCAATGGCCGTGCCCAGGCTTTCAAAAAACTCCTGCCTCGCAAGCCCTAGCCCCTGGAGCGTCTTGCCGCCGGCAAAACGGTTGTCTTGCCTTTGCCGGCGCGCGATTCCTGCCAGGCCACCAGCATCGGCGCGGCCACGGCGATCGAAGAATACGTGCCGATTAGAATACCCACCACCAGTGCAAATGAAAAGCCGTTCAGCACCTGTCCGCCAAAAATATACAGCGAAAGCACGGTAAGAAACGTAAGCCCCGAGGTCAACACCGTCCGGCTCAGCGTCTGATTGATGCTGCGGTTGACCACGTCCGGCAATGACTCCCGGCGGCTCAGCCGCAGGTTCTCGCGGATGCGGTCGAAAACCACGATCGTATCGTTCATCGAGTAGCCGATCAGCGTCAGAATGGCCGCGATCACCGTCAGGCTGATCTCCTTGTTCAGAAGCGCAAAAAAGCCCACCGTGATGAGCGTGTCGTGAAACACGGCAACCACCGCCGCCACGCCGTAAATCAGTTGAAAGCGGAACCACAGGTAGACGAGCATGCCCGCCAGCGAATAGAGCGTGGCCAGCAGAGCCTGCCGCTCCAGTTGATGACCGACTGTCGGACCCACCACGTCCACCTTGGTGCCCGCTGGCACAATGGCATTGGGATAGTGCCCGTTCAATGCGTCAAGCACCTGCTTCTGCCCGGTCTCCAGTTCGGTCTCGTTGTGCTGCTCGGGAAGGCTGATCAACACCGCGTTGAGCGAAGGCCGCGTCTCATCGTACCGCTGCACGCGCGCGTCCTTGATTCCGGAAGCATCCATGGCCTGGCGAATCACGCCAATGTCCGGAGTGTTGACGAACTGCACTTCAACCTCGGTGCCGCCGCGGAAGTCCACTCCCAGCGGAACAGGGGTTCCGATCTGGTGCCAGTGCCAGGCCATCGAAGAAACGCCGGCCACGCTGAAAATCAATGAAAAGCCGAGGAAGTACCACTTCAATCTCAGCCAGTCCACACTCACATTGCGAAACAATTCCACTGGTTCTCTACCCTTCTTCTTTACTTCTCTTACGGGTGCCCCCGGTCTCGCCTTTGAGACCGGGGAATGCAGATTCCTACCCTCACCCCACTGCTAGATCGAAATCGCTTCCCCTGGCTTTAGTCTGCCCAGATGCCATTCGAAAATGACCCGCGAAACATACACCGCCGTAAACAGGTTCGCTGCCAGGCCAAACGTCAATGTGACGGCAAAGCCCTTCACCGGGCCGCTGCCGAACAGGAACAAAATAGCCGCCGAAACGATGGTGGTCACGTGCGTATCGAAAATCGTCGTCCAGGCATGCGCAAAGCCCTGGTCGATTGCCGCCGCCGGCGCCTTGCCCGATCGCACCTCTTCCCGTATGCGCTCGAAGATCAGCACGTTCGAGTCCACGCCCATGCCGATGGTCAGAATCACTCCCGCGATCCCCGGCAGCGTCAGCACCGAGTTGGTGTAGCCCATGAAGCCCAGCAGAATCACCAGGTTCAGGAACAGCGCCAGGTCCGCGTTGATGCCCGAGCCGCGGTAATAAAACAGCATGAACGCCATCACCACCAGCACGCCCACAACGGCTGCCGTCACGCCCTCGCGAATCGAATCCGCGCCCAGCGATGCGCCCACGGTGCGGTCCTCGATCGGGTTCAGCGACGCCGGTAAAGCGCCAGTGCGCAACATTTTCGAAAGCACATCGAGCTCGGTTGGCGAAAAGCTGCCCACAATTTCGCCGGTATCGCGAATCGGGTTCTGAATGTTGGCCACTTCCTTCACGCGGTTCTCCATCACCACCGCCATGCTCTGGCCAACGTTCTTACTGGTGTAGTCGTAGAACTTGTCCCCTGCCTCGTTGGTCAGCGTGAAGTGGACAGCGCTGCGGCCGTTCTGATCGGTCCCAGGGTCGGCCGAGCGAAAGTCGCTGCCCGCCACCACCGGTACGCGCTTCAGCACAAACACCGCGTCCGAATCCGAACCGGTCGCCAGGTTTCCGGAACCGTGCAGCAACATCTCATCCGGCGGAAGCGCCCCATTGCTGCCGGCCAGCGCCTCCTGCTCATCCTTGAACGGCCCGCCCACCACGGCGTGAACCTCAAGCCGCGCGGTGGACTGGATGATGCTCTTCACCTGTTCCAGGTCGGAGATTCCCGGCAGCTCCACCAGGATCTCGTTTTTGCCCAGCCCGTACGGCGAAACCACCGGCTCGCTCACGCCCAGCGAGTTCACGCGATCGGTTATCGTCTCAATCGCCTGGTCCACGGTCTTTTGCTCCAGCGCGGTCTCCACGCTGGGCTTCATGGTCAGTGTCCAGGTGTTGTCCGCTCCGCCGCCGCCCAGGTCGTACTGGTTCGAAAACTTGTCGTCCAGCGTGGACCGCACCGCCGAAGTACCGGCCGGTGCCGTGCCTTCTACCCGTATCACCTCCGGATGGTTGACCGGATCGGGCTTGTACACCTGTGTATACGTCAGGTTGGCCGTCTTCAAGTCCTGTTGAACGCGCCCGATGGCATCGTCGGTTTCAGCGCCGATCGCCTCTGAAACCACCACCTGCAAAATAAGGTGAGCGCCGCCGCGAAGGTCCAGCCCAAGATGAATCCGCTTGGTGATGGAGTCCGTCAGTGCCTTGCCGCTGAAGCCCGACGGAAAGCCTACGAATCCGTAGACGCAAACCGCCAGGCAGGCAATGATCAGGGCCATTTTCTTGTTGAGATTCTTATTCATCGTCCCGTTTCTCTAGTTCCAAAAGATAAATTTGCGTGCAAAAATCGGCTGCCCAGTCCTACGAGCCCGACGCCCCGTCCTGTGTGGTCACTGAAGCAATAGCGCTCTTGGCCACTTCCAGCTTCAGGTTGTCCGGCGCCACGCGGATCACGATCGCATCGTCCTTGATGGAAAGAATAATGCCCCGAATGCCGCCGGCGGTGGTCACGCGGTCGCCCGCCTTGATGCTGCCCAGCATCTCCTGCCACTGCTTTTGCTTCTTCTGCTGCGGCCGGATCATCACCAGATAAAGTATCGGCAGCAGCAGGAGCATGGGCAGAAACCCGATAATGCCTCCGCTCTGCCCGCCAAGGCCGCCTGGTGCTAGCCAAAAAAACGCAATTCTCGTTGCCAAACTAATTCCCACTCTTCATCCTTTGCCCGTTCCCGGCCGCAATCCTCCGCAGCCGTTCAGGGCACAGGCCAACCGGCGTTCAACCGGCTGGCTAGAAAAATTTGTCTCCGGGAATGGACTCGGGGCTTCCGGGCCGTTGCCTGTGCCCGGCCCACGTTCCAGCCAGACACCGCGATGGATGACCCGGTTAAAGCGGAGCTGCCGGCTGAACTCCAGTTCCGCGCCCGCTTACCGGCCTTTTGACCCAACTGCCGTCTGCTTCCTGTTCGACATGGCCTTACCCCAGAACCCGAAGCCGGAAACTTGACTTTCATGGGCCGCAGCTTGCAGCCCGCGCTTCCGCCGCCAGGATTCGCCGCCAGAATTCCAGGATAATGCCTGGATACGATAAGAAACGCGCGGACTGTTGCCTGTCAAGGCTCGCCGTCACCGCAGCTGCCGGCCAGTAACCGAAAACTGGTCCACATGCGCCCACCGGGGCTGCCTTTAAAGGCACAAGGTCAATAGATTCCCGTTTCTCGGGAGACGACCTCGCAGTCGGCGGAGATTTCAGTACGCAGGCCAAGCAATTTGGGTCGGTCGGCCTCAGTGCCTGCGAAACTGCTTGCAGAAGTTCCAGAACACCCACAGCATGAACGAAACAGCAAGAGCAGTGGGAACAAGATACGCCAGTCCAACCAGAAGACTGAGCATGGATTCACTCCTGCTTCGCTTTTCCAGGAAGATGCCGAGCGAAGCACAACAGCAGCAGTGCGGAATGCTCTGCACTTCGATGAGAATCCCCAAGCAATAAGGATTGAATTGACCTTCTATAAAGCTTTAGTAAGTGGGATTATACGGAGTCGCTCCCGCGAGAATTCTTCGATGTTTTGTAACAGGGCACGACTTCAGTCGTGCCGCAAGCGCCGCAAAATCGACGTGGGCTTTAGCCCCCGAGGGATTTATTCCCGTCCACCGCCATCGTCTTGACCCGCACGGTCAACCTTTGCGGCGTTACTCTTCCGGCAGCCAATAGCGCAGAGACGGGTCGGCGCAGCTCATGCAGAGCAGCCTCCCATCGATCTCGACGAATCGGCCGAAGTTCACGCCTTCGCCGCATTGCGGGCAAATCACCCGCTCGCCTTTAGTCCCCGGCAACTCGGCCGCGTCTACATTCACGCGCACCCATTGCTCGCGAAAAAGCTGCGTATCGGCCAACTCGCGATACGCCATCATCTGCTGCCGGCTCTTCGGCTCCACGTGCGGAAACAGTTGCCGCGCCAGTTCGCGTGAATCTTCGAGGGCAATAATCCGCACTCCGCGCCCGGATGCAAGGTCCACAAAAGTCGCTGCCATCTTGCCCCAGTCGCGAAACTTGAGCGCCCGCTTGCCCAGCCTGCAGCCCGTCACCATGCCAATAGCGTCGGTAGCGCAGCGGTCAATCTCCACGTACGTAACCAGCCGCTTGCGATCCGCCCCGCGTGGGTCCGCAATCCCCAGCCGTTCAAGCCCCAGCAGCGCCATGCGCACGCCCAAGATCTGCCCCGCGCACAAGTGTCCATGCGCCGCCTCAGCCTTCACCAGCAAATCATCAACGGATTCCATAGCTCGCCCGCTAACTCACCGCTTGCCTCATGCTAACTCGCCGACCCGCTGACTTGTTGACTCGCTAATTCGGCTTCGCATCCGCCGCCGTCTCTCCATCATCCCCCGCGTCTTCCACCAGCACCGCCGACCCCGGAACAAGATCGAAGCTCACCGCATCCTTCCCCGCCGGATGAAATGTAATCCGCAGCGGTTCGCGCTGCCACTCCGCCGCCGCGCAAACCGCGTCCGGGCGGGGAGCCGCGTCGATAGCCCCGAGCCGCTTCGCCAGCACCGCCTTCCGCGCCGCCACCTGCGCCACCACGGCATACAGACTCTTCCCGCTGGCCGTCACGCCGCAATAGGCTCCATAATCGCGGAACCAGCTCACCTGGCTCACACCGGGGTCGTAGTCGGGCAGTTTGAGCGCCACAATATGTCCCGTCACCCGGTCCACAAGCAGCCATGGCCCCCGCTGCCAAACCCAGTGCCCCTGCTTGTCCGCCGGCCCCGGCTTGTCGCTCGGCAGCGCATCGTTGAGCCGGATCGCCCGCCTGACCACGAAGCTGCGATCGGTGACGTCGTGCGCATCGCCGGTGGTCCATTCCTTCACGCCGCCATCGACCACCAGCGCGCGTATCTTGAGCGAGTCCTCGCTTGCCGCCGCTCCTGCCGGATCGCCCGCCTTGGTGTAGGCCACCTTCCGCACCGAGCCCAGAACCACCATGTGCGCCTTGCGCGGAGCAGCCGAAAGATCAAGCGGTATGGCGAGCGCCGCCAGCCCCACCAAGACAACACGCCAATGGATTCTCATAGCGCCTACCCCTCAGGAGTCAGCGCAGTTTCAGGGGATGCAAATCGGGGCAAAGGCCCACGCAGAATCACTTCAAACTGAATTCCAGTTTCCGCAGGTGCACAGAATTGTCTCCCGGAGGGAGAACAAGAGAATAGCCCAGGGTGGATCGCAGCGCAACCCTGGGTTTGCAGGCCCACAACCTTGGCGTCCCGTAGGGCCGCCGCGAAACTCAATCGAGCTCCTTGCGAACCAGCGCCCCTAAACCTGCGCAGCCTCCACCGCCCGCGCGACGCGGAACGCCGTCGCTTCGTTCAAATGCCGCGCCAGCACCTGCATCCCCACCGGCAAACCCGCAGCCGTCGTCCCGCACGGCACCGTCACCCCGCAAATTCCCGCCAGGCTCGCCGTCACCGTGTAGATGTCGGCGAGGTACATGGCCAACGGATCGCCCGTCTTCTCACCCAGCTTGAAGGCCGCCGTCGGCGCAGTCGGGGTTACAATCGCGTCCACCTCGGCAAACGCGCGCAAAAACTCCTCAGCCAGCACCCGCCGCACCTGCTGCGCCTTGCCGTAATAAGCGTCGTAGTAACCCGCCGAAAGCGCATAAGTTCCAAGCAATATGCGCCGCTTCACCTCCGCGCCAAACCCCTCATCGCGCGAGTGGCTGTACATCGCCGACAGCGTGTCCGAATCCGGCGACCGGTACCCGTAGCGCACACCGTCGAACCGCGCCAGGTTCGCGCTTGCCTCAGCCGTCGCCACCAGGTAGTAGGTGGGAATCGCATATTTCGTATGCGGCAGCGAGACCGCCTTCACAATGCATCCGGCAGCCCTGAGTGCGTCAATCCCGGATTGAACAGCCGCGCGCACTTCCCCATCCAGCCCTTCGCCGAAATACTCCGCCGGGACACCGATTCGCAAGCCTTCCACCGGCTTGTCGCTCTCCGCTGCATAGTCCGGCACAGGTGCAACCGTACTGGTCGCATCCATGGGATCGTACCCGGCAATCACCCCCAGCATCGTGGCCGCGTCGCGCACATTTCCTGCAAACGGCCCTATCCTGTCCAGCGAAGACGCAAACGCGATAAGCCCGTACCGCGAAACCCGTCCCCAGGTCGGCAGCACGCCCACCACTCCGCAAAAACTCGCCGGCTGGCGGATCGACCCGCCCGTATCCGACCCCAGCGTGGCCACGGCCAGGTTAGCAGCCACCGCCGCCGCCGAACCGCCACTCGATCCGCCCGGAACCCGCTCCGTATCCACCGGGTTGCGTACCGGCCCATACGCCGAATTCTCATTCGACGAGCCCATGGCAAATTCGTCGCAATTCAATTTGCCCAGCAGCACAGCTCCCGCTGCCTCAAGCTTCGCTACTGCCGTCGCGTCATACGGAGGGTGATAGCCCTTGAGGATCTTCGACCCCGCCGTCGACGGAGCGCCCCACATCACCATCACGTCCTTGATTGCCACCGGAATGCCCGCCAGCGGCGGCAGCGGATCGCCCTTCGCAGCCAGTGCGTCAATCCGCTCCGCCTGCTGAAGGGCCCGCTCCCTGGTCAAGCTGAGATACACGTTCAAACGCGGATTGATCTCCGCGATGCGGTCGTAGTACCCGGCGGCCAGGTCTGAAGCCTTGGTTGCACCCGATGAAATCGCCGCGCGCAAATCCAGCAGCGTCCTTTGCTTCTCTACGTAGCTTTCCGGTGTTTTCACTTCGCTCAGCAATCCAGCTTTCCTTTCTCAGGCCGCCCACGCCCGCCAACTCGCTATTCCGGCGAAGCCGGAGCTAACCCGCTGAACCCATCTAAGAAACCATGGAGCCGTTCCCAACTGAACTGTCGAAGCCCCAAGCAGCGCTCACCGCTCAATCACCTTGGGCACCTTGAAGAAGACCCCACTGGTCTCCGGCGCCTCTGCCATAACCTTGGCGCGATCAAGCGAAGCCACCACCACGTCCCCGCGCAGCCCGCCGCCTGCCACATCCAGCAACTCTGTCACCTGCGCCAACGGCGCAACACCCGCCGTATCCAGCTCGTTCAGCTCGGCAACGTAATCCATGATGGCGTTCAGGTCGTGCAGCATCGCGCCGGTCTCTTCCGGCGTCAGCTTCAGGTGAGCCAGTTCCGCAACGCGTTCCACTTCTTCCACCGTTACCTTCGCAGTCATCCTCGAATTTCCTTTTCAGACTGGGTCTTCAATCGGGCATCTCCCGCCGCATCTCCCGAAGATAAAGTATACGGCGCATTCCGCTTTGATCTGAAACGGATCGAGCATGAGGAACGCGGCTTCAGTCCACGGTAAGCGTCAACGTGGCGCCATGCGAAACCCCGGTTGACGTCACCGTCACGGGAATCGTATACGTCCCCGCCGGCGTCGTCGCGCCATCTGAATTCGCGCCCAGTCCACCCCCCGCGCCCCCACCCGAACTCACGCAGCTTCCAACCCCGGCCGCCACAATCGCCAGCAGCATGAGCAAAATAACCGTGTCGAGAACCTTGCGTTTCCTCTTCCATCCCAACGGCAGCAAGATCAGGCCGCCGAGCAGCGGAAGAGCCCCCCACACTCCCGGCCTTTTCGATCCCAAAGAAACGGCAATGCTTCCCGTTGACACCTGTACAAGCACGTTGCCGGTGACGCCGTCGTTCAACGTTTCTCCAGGCGGATTAAAGGCGCAGGCAGCATTCGCCGGCAACGCATTGCACGCAAACGTAAACGCTCCCGACGAGCCGTTGAGCGGAGTCAGCACCAGCGTGTAATTCGCGCTCAACCCGCCGGCCACCGATTGAGCGCTCGCCCCCGCCACCGCCACGGTAAAGTCGAACCCCATGCCCGCCAGCGGCACCTGCACTGGGTTCGTCACCGTGGAACTGCTCACGGTAAGGCTTCCGGTTTGCGCGCCTGCCGCCAAGGGCGCAAACTCCACTCCCAAAGTGCAACTCGCTCCCGGCCCCAGCGAGGCGGCGCAGGTGTTGTTCACCAGTTGGAATCCCGCCGGAACCGCCACCACAAGGTTGCTCAGTGCATCCGCGGCGCCGGAGTTTGTCACCGTTACCGTGACCGGCGCGCTTGTTTCGCCAACGCCTGTGGTGGGAAAGGTAAGACTTGGCGATGTCACCTGGATGGCCGCCGCATAAGCTCCCGTCCCGCTGAGTGTCACATTGGCCGGCGTGCCGATGGCTGCGGATACGACACTCAGAGTGCCGGTCTTCGCTCCCGTGGCAGCGGGGGAAAACACGACGCCCAACGTGCAGCTTGCGCCCGACGCCAGGCTGCCCGCGCACGTGTTTTCCGTCAGCGTAAACCCGGCGGAGACTGAAAAAGCCAGTTGGCTTGCCGCAAAGTTGCTGCTGTTGGTCACGGTCACGGTCTGCGCGGAGCTCGATGATCCGGCCACCGTCGGCAGGAAGATCAGTTGCGGTGGACTGGCGTTCAGCCCGAAGGGAACCTGGCCGTTCCCCGTCAGGACTACCGTCACCGGCGTCTTCACGCCCTCCGCCGCAATAATCAAGCTAGCTGAACTGCCCCCCGTCGTCGCCGGGTCAAAGATCGCCTGCACCGTGCAACTGCTGCCTGGGGTCAGCGCCGCGTCGCAGGTGGTTGCGCTGCAGATTGTCGCGCCGCAGGAAAAGTTCGCCGCGCCCTGGCCGGTGATCCCGAAGCCCAGGTTGGTCACCGCAACGCCTCCGCTGTTGGTGATGGTCAAAGTCTGCGGCGCGCTCGCCACGTTCAGGTCCTGGCTGGAGAAGCTCAGCGTCGTCGCGCTGACGCTCAGCGCGCCTGGCTCGACGCCCGTCCCGGAGAGCGCCACTGCCTGCGGCTGCGCGCGCGTAATATCGCTCACACTCAGCGCGCCGTTCTGACTGCCTGTTTGAGTGGGAGCAAACTCCACGCCAATGGCGCAGGGAGAGTGCGCCGCCAGTTGTGTGCCGCAGCCGTTTTGCGCGATTTGGAAGCCAGCGCTCACCGCGACGGAGATTGAGGTCAGCGGCAGATCGCCGCTGTTGGTCAGCGTCACGGTCTGCGCGGCGGAAACCTGGCCTTCCGCCGTGGCCGGAAATGCAACCGATAACGGGCTGAGGCCGTCCGTGGCGGCGGCATAGCCGAAGCCGCTCAACGCCACCGTTTGCGTTCCCGCCCCATCCACCAGTGTCAGCGTTCCCGCCGCCGCGCCTTCCTGCGTGGGACTGAAGGTCAACTGCAACTGGCAATCCGCGCTCGGGGCCAAGGATGCCGCGCCGCACGTGCGGCTTGCAATCGCAAAGGGCGGCGTAATGGAAAGGCTCGCGATCGGGACAGCCGTCTGGGAACTGTTTCCCGCCTCCACCTGGAACAAGCCGGAAGTCGCTCCCACCGCCACCGGAGGCGAATTGGATGTCTGCCCCGGAGTGGGATCGAAGCTGATCGCCGCCGGAGCCAGGCTGACCGTGATTCCCGTGCCGCTCAGCGCGATGGTCTGTGTGCCGGCACCGTCGGTCAATGTGAGCGTTCCCGTGGCAGCTCCAGGCTGGGTGGGCGCAAACTCGACCGTCAACTGGCATTCGGCGTCCGCGGCCAGCGCGCTGGTCCCGCATGCGTTGCCGGCAAGGATAAAAGGAGGGGTGATGGCGACGTTCGTAATAGGGACCGGCGTCCCGCTGCTGTTGGCCACTTCCGCTGCCATTGGAGCGGAGGTCGAGCCCGTCTGCGTCTGTCCGAAACTCATCGTCGCCGGGATCAAGCTCACCGGGCCCGCCGCGGTTCCAGTGCCGCTCAGCGCCACCGCCAACTGTCCGCCGTAGACATTGGCGGAGATCGTCATCTGGCCGGTGCGGCTGCCCGTCGCCGTGGGCGTGAACGTCACCTGGAGGGTGCAGTTGCCGCCCACCGCGATTGCCGCGCCCTGGCAATCATCCGTCTCGCTGAAGTCGCCGCTCATCGCGATCGCCGAAGCGCTCAGCGGCAGGCTCCCCGTATTCATCAACGTGACCGTCTGCGCATTGCTCGCGGTCCCCAACGCCTGGCCCGCAAAGGTGAGCGCATTCGGGCTCGCGCTGGCGGTCGTCAGGCTGGCTGCTGCCGACCACAGCGGAGTCTGCCACACGCCCCTGCCATAGGTGCCCGCCGTCAGCACCTGCGCTTCAGCAGTTACAGGCGCGGCGCTCAACACGGTTACTGGCGCGCCGGGAAGCCCGCTGCCAAACACCGACCAGCAGGTAGAAGGCAGATTCGCGCAGGAGGAGATTTCCGTGGTGAAATAAACCCCCACGTCGGTAGCCAGATAAACAGTGCTGGCGCTCTGCGGGTCTACCACCAGGCCGCTCACAGGAGCCGAGGGCAGGTTGGCCGCATAGCTGGCCCAGTGCTCCCCGCCGTCGCTCGAGCCGTACACCGCCTGCACCGCCTCGCCTTCTTTGGAAAATCCCGCCACGGTTGCGTAAACAGTGTTCCCAGTCGGGTCATGGCTGTCGATGAAGACACTCGAAATATCCAGTCCAAACTTGTTCAGCCCATTGGGCGAATTGGTCACGGGGTTCAGCGTCAGATCGTGCCAAACGGGCATCGAGACGCTTTGTGAGTCGATTGTCGCGCTCAAAATATGGCCGGACAGGCTGCCCCCTCCTTTGCTCGCGCCATACATCCCCAGGTAAACCACCTCGCTGGCGCCGCTCACCGGCAGCGCGGCCATGGAGCGAATCAGCGCATCGCCGCTGCACGAGACGCTCGTGGCGCCGCTATCGAAAATCGGGCTGATGGCGTTCGCTCCGCTCCAGCCCGCTCCGTTGGCAGGCCCGCGCCACACCCGGCAGGTCCCAATCAGCAACTGTGTCGTATCCAGCGGGTCCACCATGAAAGGCGCGGGCCAGGCCATTGCATCCCCATCCCCGCCCACGTCGTTCTCGTTGATCACGGGAGTGGTTCCAAAATCGGCCGGCGTGCATGAGGAAGGATCGGCGCACAGGTAGATCGACACACCATCCGCGCCGTTCACATACCAGTTGCTGTCCGCGCGCGGGTCAATGGCCACCGGGCCGCCGTAGCCGCCCAGAATCTGCGGCCAGTCCACCTGCGCCGTGGCGCTCTTCAAGCCGGCCGTGCCGTTGACTCCCAGCCCGGTCATCATGGTATAAGCCGAGCTGCCGTTCGATGCCAGGCTCCCCACCTCTGCCAGCGAACCCAGACCGCCATTCAGGTTCTGGAAGTGCGTGGCATCGCCGGCGGCGCATACCGGGCCTGTTTCTCCAATCGCGTCCAGCGAACGCCACAGCCCGCCGTCGTTGCCAATGAAAATCTCCAGCGGATTGTCCGGGTTCCACGCCAGCGCATGCTGGAATCCCGCCACCCGTGCGCTCATGCAACCGGTTGCGTTGGTCGTGTTGCGCCACACGCAGCCCTGGGCAACGCTGCATCGCCACAGGTCGTCGTCCCCGGCCAGCAGCCAAGTGTCCGCGCCCTGCTGCTCCGTGGCAGGCACAGCCGCCAGCGCCAGCGTGTAATCGCCGTTGGCAATGGTGGCCGCTCCCTCGGCTGTGCTCGTCTCCAGGGCCTGCGTGTTCCATTGCTGCGCAAAAGTGATGTTCAAATTGCCGCACACGCCGTTACCCATCGCGCATTGGTCCTGCCACAGCCCCTGGTCCTGGTTCTCGCCGTCAACCGTCCATGCAAAGGTGTCGCCGGTCAGCGGGTTCACCGCCAGCGCGCCGCGAAAGATGGGGCAATCAACCGAGCCGGTAAACCCGGAATTGGTCGGGCACGCCTGCGTAGTGAGCCCTGTGCCGGGTTGCGCCGCCATACGCGTCCACGTGATGCCGTCGGCGGACTGGTAATAGCCGTGAAACCGCACCGCCGCCACGAAAATCTGCCGCACCGGGTTCCAAACCACCGCTGTTGCCGCATTGCCGTCGGGAGCATCGAAGAGAGCCCCCGGCCCCTGAACAAGCTGGTTGGCCCCGTCCGTAATGGTGGCCAGGTTCCAGGTCATGCCGCCATCGGCCGAGTAGTAAAGCCCCTCATAACTCGGACGGGACAGATCCACATTCACCAGCGTGCCCTCGTAGGCCTGCGACACAGCAGCCACCACGAGCTGCGGATTCACCGTGCTCCAGGCAAATCCGGCAAACCCCTCGCCCAGAAACTTCCAGCTCTCATCTGCGGTCGCCGTGATCAGGCTCCACGAGTTTCCGCCGTCCGCCGAGCGCAGAATTCCCGCCCCGTAGTAGGAATCGAGCGCATCGTTGGGGTCGCCCGTGCCGGCCAGGATCACTCCCGTCCCCCCCGGCTGCACCGTGAGTGCGCCAATGCTGATCGAAGCATCCACCACGCCGCTCAACGCCCCCACTGCGTCTGTAAGCGGCGTAAAGGTCACCAGCGACGCGGTGCCCACCGCCGCGTTCTGCGCCTCCCACACCCCGCCGCCGGTCGTTCCCACGTAGAGGCGATTCCCGGTCGTGTCGGAAGGGTCGAGCGCCAGGGCCGTAACTCTTCCAGTGACCAGGCCGTAGCTCGCCGTGACCACCGCATTCGGCCCCACCGGCTGCCAGGTAGCGGAGGATTGCGCCAGCAGCATCCGCTCGGACGGATGCGATAGAACCACCATGACCAACAGGCGCATCGCTAGAGGTGTAAGGGCGGAGCGCTTCCCGCGCTTCCCCGCTCGGAAGCCACGCGCTCTAACCCTGCCCTGCACGGCAGGCTCCCCGGAAACCCTCTGCAAACCCAGCATCGCCGCACACGTCCGGATTCCGAGTCCTGCCTCCCCTCTCACGTGATCTAAGGGGGAATTGCAGAAACCCAACTGAATCGATGGTGCGAAACACGCTGATTCCGGGATTGGATTGCGTTGCGATTATAGTACGAAAGCCAAATCCATGGATATATGCGCCGAGCTCGCCGGCCAATCCGTTTCCTCGCAGATTGTTAAACCAGCCTCCCACTCGGAGACCCGCCCCTGCCGGTTTGCTGCCGGACGTACTCTTCCGCATCGAACTTCTTCGCCATCGACTTGCCCGACATGGGCCGCACCAACCCGAAGACCGGCTTGTTGAACCACGGCCGGTCATGCTTGCCCACAATCGCCCACGCAATCCCCGCGTAGCCGTTGGGGTCGCGCCCATCCAGCTCGTACCTGTCGTTCAAGATGACCGCCCACTCAAACGCCCGCGCCGGGTCAGGCGCCCACTCCAGAATCTTCTTCGCCCAATACATGCGCATATAGTTGTGCATCCAGCCGGTATCCACCATCTGCCGTTGCGCCGCATTCCACAGCCCATCCCCGGTCTCGCCGCGCTCCAGTTCAGAGAACGTGTAGCGATGCGGACGCGGATCGCCCGCGTGCTCAACCAGCGTTTTGCGCGCCCACGGCGCCGCGCACTCCCAGTTGTCGTAGTTCGGCTCGTGACGTACGAACAACACCGCCAGTTCCCGCCAGCCAATCAACTCGTCGAGATACTTCTCGCCTGCCGCCTCCGTCGCCTTGCCCTCGGCAACCGCTCTCTTCACCGCCAGGGCAATCGTAACCGGCCCGATATTGCCAAAATGCAGATACGGCGACAGCCTGCTGGTCCCTGACCTCTCAGGATGATTCCGCGCGATCTCGTAGTCCTGCAATTCGAGATCGACGAATTCCTTGAGCCGCCCGAACGCCGCGTGCGTGCCTCCAGTAAAGCTATCCACCGGCCCCACAGTGCGGTCGAGCTTCGTGAAACCTGAGGTAATGTCCTTATCCAGCGGATAGCTTTCCGGTGCCTTGCCCGGCTTCCAATCGTGCCGCGGCACAGTCCTTTTCTGAGCCACCAGATATCTCGGCAGCTCCGCCTTCAGATGAGGCCGAAAGTGATGCAGAAGCGCAAAACTACGATCGAAGACCCGCGAAGGCACCACCACATCTGCATCCACCGTCCAGAAAGGCAGCTTGAGACGCTTCGCCAGCACCCTGCGCCACCGCTCCGGCTCCCGGCAGGGATTCTCGTCCCCAATCAGCAGCGCTGCCTTCACTTCCTCAAGAAACGCCTCCAGCGAACTCTCCGGCGACCTCCGCACAATGAATCCGACGCCGTGCTCCGCCGCGTCTGAGGCTACATCGCGCAGCCCCTGCTGAAGAAAGTGATAATGCCGCAGGTTGGCGTTGGGATAATTCGGTATCACCTGGAAGTAAACCACCACCGGAAGCCCGAGGAGATTCGCCGCTTCAATCGCCAATTCGAGCGCCGGATTGTCCAAAATCCGCACCGCCCGCTGCATCCAGTAGACGACACATCGGCCGCCGACGCGTGGCGCACCGCCGCGTCGCACCAGCCCCCGCGGTTTCGCAGCCAATCGCGCCAAATCATCGTCGAAAAGTGAATTGCCGGCCTGTGAACTCATGCAGTACGAGTCGCAACTTCCATTCTGCATCGCCAGCGTCGCACTCTGGTCCCGTGCAGGCAAGACCTGTGGACCGGATCAAAAGCCAGGCGGCGAACCAATTGGTCTTCAGTGCGATGTGCGCTTCGAAAATCGCAACGCCGTAAGCCCACTCGAAACAGACGCCACTTTCGTATCCATGAGTCCGTCAGCTCGGAGCCGCGCGCGAATTGCGGCTTCGTTCAGCGAATGTCCTGACCCTTTCGCATACACGATCCAGATCGGCACGCCCTTCAAAAGCGCGGCGCCGGCTCGCTTGATCGCCGTTTCCAGAGACTCCCGCGTATCGACGCAAGCCACAATCAGATCGCCGTCCGTGGATGAAACCCCTGCCGCCTCTGCAACCGCTGCCTTGAGGTTCTCGTCGTCAATGCTTCCGATCGCGCACACCACCGTCTCGCCCTTTATGCCCAGCTTCCGCGCCAGCGACGGCGGCGGCCCTATCATCGTTTCGGCCCACTTCGCTGCCCGGGAAGCACCGAGCACAAGCTCCACCCGTTCTCCGCCCGTCTTGAAGCAAAGTCCGTCCGATCCGACCTGCACGTCCTTGATCGCGCTGAACGGCACCCGCCTGCGAATTTCTCCGCGCAGAATCAGCTCACCGGTCTCAAGCAGCACCTTGACCTCGGCAACCGTCCCCGCCCAGTCGCAAGTGCAAACCGCCTCGCGCCCCATAACTCGTCCTCCCACGGCTTCGATTCCGCGCCGGTATTCCCAATTCAACGAAGAAGGCCGCCCCATCGGGCAGCCCCTTCGCGCAAACTCGAATACACACTAACCCCTAACCCCTAATCACTAACCTCTGCTTTTCTACCACCGCCCCCACGCTCGGGTGAAGTAGTCCGCCAGGGTCATCCCGACCAGCGCAAGGAAAGTGAACAGCCCGCAGAAAACGGTGAGCTTGGTGAGCTTGGAACTGTACTTGACGTGCATGAAGAACAGCACCACAATCATCGCCTTCACCACGGCAATGGCCAGAGCGGCCACCGCATTGAAGTTGCCCCACTCCTGGTATGAAGCCCAGACCGTGGCCCCGGTCAGCACCAGCAGCGTGGAACCAACGATGATGTAGATCACCGGGCTCACAACGTGATGCGCCGCTTCTTCCATTTCCTTCTGATCGGTCATTTCTCAGGCTCCTTATTGATGTCGGCTGATCAAATAGAGCAGCGGGAACAGGAATATCCAGACAATGTCGACAAAGTGCCAGTACAAGCCGAAATTCTCGACAAATGTGACATGCCCCGAGGTGTATGCGCCGGCTCGCGCTCGAAAGATCATGAATCCCAGAATTGCAATGCCGATGATCATATGCAGCGCGTGCATGCCGGTCATCGCGAAGTAGAGCGAGAAGTAGACTTCGGTGTGCCGCGCCATGTCCAGCGCCAGCGGCTTGTCGTGATACTCCTTGTAAATCTCAGGATCGGACACCGGATCGGTGAACGAGCTCAGGCTGTAATGAAAGCCCGGCACGTGATGCTTTTCGATCTTTTCCTTGTACTCGACCGTCTTGATGCCCAGGAAGCCCAGGCCCAGAATGAAAGTGAGAACGAGGCAAAGAACCAATCCCCGCTGCTTGCGCGTCTCCGCGCACCACACGCCCATCGCCATGGTAAAGCTGGAAGTAATCAGCACCGCCGTGTTGAGCGTGCCCCAGAAAATATTCAACTGGTGCGAAGCCTCGACAAACGCCGGATAATACCAGTTGCGATAGATCAGGTAAGCGGTGAACAGTCCGCCGAAGAACATAACTTCGGTCAGCAGGAAGAGCCACATGGCAAAGCCGGCCGCGTCCGCCTGCTGCTCCACGTTCTCGAAATGATGGCGCAGGTAAGCCGGGTGCTCATGCCCCCCCGCGTGAGTGTTGTCCGGGGCCGCGTGTCCGCCGTGCGCAATGGCTGTGCTATCCGACACTCGCCACCTCTTTTTCTCTCTGCTTTTCCAGCCACTCGTAGTCGTAAGCTTCGTGATCCATGATCGGCGTCACCGCGAAGTTCTCCGTCAGCGGCGGAGACTGCGTCTGCCACTCCAGGCCAGTCGCCTGCCATGGATTATTTCCCGCGATCTCGCCGTACTTCAGCGACCACGTCAGGTAGAGAATCGGCAACAGATAGCCCACGCCGAGAATGGATGCGCCGGCCGTCGAAAAGACATTCAGCACCTGGAACTCCGGTGGATACGCGGCGTAGCGGCGCGGCATGCCCAGCGTGCCCAGGATGAACTGCGGAAAGAATGTGAAGTTGAACCCGATGAATGTGACCACCGCGGCCAGCTGCGAAATCTTTTCCGGATACATGCGCCCGGTAATCTTGGGCCACCAGAAATGAATGCCTGCCAGGAACGCCATCAGCATTCCGCCCACCATCACGAAGTGAAAGTGGGCCACGATGAAGTACGTCTCCGTCAGGTGAATGTCGGTGCCCGATGTCCCGAGAAACACGCCCGTCAGCCCGCCGATGGTGAACAGCCCCATGAAGCCGAAGGTATAGAGCATCGGCGTCTCAAACGTGATGGAGCCTTTGTACAGAGTGAAAGTCCAGTTGAAAATCTTGATCGCCGAAGGCACCGCGACCAGCATGGTGAGCAGCGAGAACACCAGCACCGCGTAGTTCGAAATGCCCATGATGAACATGTGGTGCGCCCAGACAAAAAATCCGAACACCGCAATGGCCACCGAGGAGAACGCCACCGCCGTATAGCCGAACACGCGCTTGCGGCTGAACGTGGAAATCGTTTCTGAGATCACTCCCATGCCGGGCAAAATCATGATGTAAACCGCCGGATGTGAGTAGAACCAGAACAGGTGCTGGAACAACAGCGGATCGCCGCCCTTGGTGGGGTCGAACACCCCTATGCCGATCGTCCGCTCCAGAGCCACGAGAACAATTGCAATCGCCACCACCGGCGTGCCCAGCACCATCAGGATGCTGGCGGCGTAGTGCGCCCACACAAACAAGGGCATCCGGAACCACGTCATCCCTGGGCAGCGCATCTTGTGGATGGTCACAATAAAGTTCAGCCCGGTAAAAATGGAGCTGAACCCGGCAATGAACACCGCCAGGCCCGTCGTAAGCACATTTGTATTCACATAGTGCGTCGACAGCGGCGTGGTAAAGGTCCAGCCCGTATCCACGCCGCCCGAGGCCATCGTATAGATGGCCAGCGCGCCTCCGGCAACATACAGATACCAGCTCAGCAGGTTGATCTTGGGCAGCGCCAGGTCCTTCGCGCCCAGCATCAGGGGGATCAGAAAATTGCCCAGCGTGGCCGGCACCGATGGCACCAGGAAGAAGAAGACCATGATCACGCCATGCATGGTGAACACCTTGTTATAGGTGTCGGCTGCCATCAGGTCGGTCTGCGGCGTCAGCAGTTCCAGGCGGATGAGTCCGGCGAGCGCGCCGCCGATAAAGAAGAAAAAGGTCAGCGAGATGATGTAAAGAACTGCAATCCGCTTGTGGTCGCCGGTCAGCAGCCAGCTCAGCAGTCCGTTCTCCTTGGTGATGAAGTTCATCTTGGGGATTCTGGCCGTGGATTGGTCGGGAAGACTGACAATTGTGGCGCTCATGGCTTCACCATTCCTTGGGGTGCTGTCTTGGGCGGGGCAGGCCTCGGCTCCACGCCTCCGGGTGTCACCGGCGCGGCCTTTGCTTCGCCCTCCGGCAGCATATCCGTTGTATTCAGCGTCTGCTCAATGCGGTAGTTGGAGTTGAGGTTCTTGATGTATTCAACCAGCGCGATCACCCCTTCTTCGCTGACCTGCCCCTGGTACGTGGGCATAATGGGCGCATAGCCCTGGGTGATGTGCTGGGAAGGATTCAGGATCGACTCGCGCAGGTAGGCATCGTCGGCCAGCACTGTGCCGCCCGTGGAAAGCGGCAGCTTCGATCCGTACACACTGGCCAGGCTCGGTCCCCGTGCGTCGGGCTTGGCATTGTGGCAGGCATTGCAGCTCAGGCTGGCAAACAGCCGCTCGCCGTTCTGCGCCAGCGACATGCCGCTGGTCGACTCCGCCAGCCACTTCTTGTAGTCGTCCGGCGTCAGCACCACAATGTCGCCGATCATCTGCGAGTGGTTGGTGCCGCAATACTGGGTGCAGAACAGGTGATACGTCCCTGTCGCCGTCGCCTCAAACCATACGGATGTGTAGCGCCCGGGAATCGCCTCGCGCTTCACCCGGAAAGCGGGGATGGAGAAGCTGTGAAACACGTCCTGCGAAATCAGTGTCAGTTGGATCGGCCTTCCGATCGGGATATGCAGAGCGTTGATCTCGTGCTGCCCGCCCGGATGTTCCGCCTTCCACATCCACTGCTTGCCCACCACGTAAATGTTCATGGCGTTGGCCGGCGGCGTGTATACGCGGAAGTAAATCAGCGCGCCCCACACGAACATCAACAGAAACAGCCCCAGCGGAATAATCGTCCAGGTAGCCTCCAGCAGCGTAGATCCCTCGATCTGCACCGCCACCGGATGCCGCCCCTTGCTGTAAAGAATGCAAAACGTCGTAACCAGCAGGATGACGATGGTCATACCAACCACGCTCACCAGCACCATGAAGAAAAACAGCGCGTCCATTTCAGGCGCAATCTTCGACGCCTCCGGCGGAAACAGCGCGAAGTTCGTCATCCACTTGACGAGAAATTCCCAAAGTACTGGACTGATGTGGTTCATTCCTTTATCCGTTCACCTTTGTTCCTGTCCCCGGCGTTCCTGTCTCGGTTCCCGCCCGGCTGTCCCTGCGAAACATCGCAAACATGAAGCTGCCCAGCGTGCCAAGCGTCACCAGCCCTCCCATCTGCACCACCCGCGCCACAATCAGCGAGTGCTTGTTGGTCTTAGGATCGTAGTGGTAGCAGTAGGTCAGTATGTTATCTACCGGCGAGCCGATGCGATTCGACGATGCCTCCGCCAGCCCCAGCCGCAAATCCTTGGGCGAATACTCCACGCCCATGTAGTACTGGGCCAGCTTGCCCTCCGGCGTCACGATTTGAATGGCGCTGGCATGGGCGAACTGAGTCAGCTTCCCATCCGGCCCAGGTATTTTCACGTAGCCAAACCCCACCGCCTTGGTCAGCGCGTCGATGTTGGCCTGCGTCCCGGTCATGAAATGCCAGCCCGCTGCAGTCTCCGGATGCCCATAGCGCTTCAGGTAGCTGCGCTTCTTGGCCGCCGACAGGTCCGTGCCCTCGCTGGGATCGATGCTCACCACAATGATGTTGAAGTCCTTGCCCGGCACCTCGTCCACCATCTGCAATGCGCCGGTAAGCCCGTTCAACTCTTCCGAGCACAGCATCGGGCACTGGTAATAAACCAGCGCCAGAATCGCCGGCTTCCTGCCGAAGTAGAAACCAAGCGGCACCAGATGCCCCTGGTCGTCGGTAAAGGTAAGCGACAGCGGCAACTGCGTATTCAAATTCTGCGCAATGCCAACGCCGTTCAAAATCGATGGCGGCTTGTCGTTTACCGGCCCCGTCTCCTTGTCCGCATAGCTCGCCACCTGCGCCATCAGCGAAGCTGCCGGCAATAGCGCCGCGAACGCCGCGATTTTCCATGCCGTCGAAAAACACGGCGCTACAGGGATTCGCCTGGGCCTTGTGTCAGGGCACGACTTCAGTCGTGCCGCATAGACCGAAGAAAAAACCGGGGCTTTAGCCCCTGAGGGACCTAACTCGAAATGCCAACTTGAACGCAGAAGTTTTACCGCGGCCTGTTTCACCGCGCTTCTCCAACCCCTCCGCCCTGTGTTTGCCCTTTGCACTGTTTCCTGCTTCCTTATGTTTTCCGAACTTCTGGATTTCCGGCCCTCTACTTCTGCGGCTCCGCGCGCTTTCCTTCCGCGGCCTCCGCCATCGCCAGGTCGTGCTCGTATCCCGTCCGCGCAAACCCATTGGTCAATGGCGCCTTCACTTGAGGCTTCACATCCCCGGCCATCAGCGGCGCACTTTCCTGATTCGCCGAAACCGGCAAACCCTTCTGCGCAATCAACATCATCGCCTGCTCAATAGGAATCCTCACCGTGCCCTTGGATTTATCCGCCCAGCTGTAGTTGTTCAGCAGCAGGTCCTCTCTGGAATGCAGGTCGGCGATCTCCTGGTTGCCGTCGTCCTCTTGCAGGCGCGGCGTGGGGAACTGCTGTGCAAGCTGCGCCACCTTGTTCTGCATCTCCGGGTTGTTGGGCAGGTTGCCAAGCTGGCGAATATCCGCCGTCTTGGTCCACTTGCTGTTCGGCCCGTCTTCCTTGTCCATGTGCGCGTTGATGATCTTGCCGATCCCGTAGCACAACACTCCTGTCACCGCCACAAGAATGCCCAGCGCCACCAGAAACACCACGATGCCCGTCACCCGCACGTCCGCCTGCTCGTAGCCCGCGGACGCGTCCACTTCATCCGGCCCGTGCGAGCCGAGTTGCATTTCCTTGCCGGGCATTTCATCGTCGTGGTTAGGCATGGGCGTGCTCCGGTTCCAGAATCTCCGCCAGATGCGGATCGTTGGTCTGCACCAGCGGCCGTGTCTTCAGCTGCATGCAGAAGTAGGCAAACCAGAATGCGGCGAGCGCGACCGGTACAACTGCGTATTCGAGAATGCCCCAACTGAAATGCAGGTTGCGCGCCGCATCCTTGAAGTTCGGCTCGATCAGCCAGAAAAGATCGAATGCCTTGGCGAACAGCATCCACAAGCAGACCGCGATCAGCCGCCTCTTGTTGCGCTTCAGGTCTCGCGACAAGAGGAGCGTAAACGGAATCAACCAGTGGAAGATAAAGTCCAGCGTGATGATGATGCCCCAATGCCCGCGAATCCGATCCAGGTACCAGGGAATCTCTTCCGGCAGATTCCCCGACCAGATGATCAGAAACTGCGAGAAGGCCAGGTAGATGTTCAGCATGACGAAGGCAAAAGTAAACTTGCCCAGGTCGTGCTGCTCCGTCTGCCGCAGGATGGTGTGGATTGGCTCTGCCTTGGAGAGCAGGATGGTGACGATGATAGAAAGCGCCAGCACCGAGTAGCCCTGACCCACCAGGAACAGCAGCCCATAGATCGACGAATACCAGGTGGGGTCGAGCGACATCACCCAGTAAATCACCGCCGCCGTCATGGTCACCGCATACACCACGATGCCCGGCCCGCTGATGTTCTCGAACTTCTTGATCCAGAAAGGCGTGTTGGCCAGCGTGTCTGTATCGCGCTTCAGCCCCAGCGAGTTCAGCCGCCAGGTGTAGAACCCCCAAATCGCAAAACAAAGCACGCTTACCCAGACAAATGCGACCGGGTTCAGCATGGGATGCTTGAACTGAATCGCGTGCTCAATCGACTCCAACTGGTCCGGAGTAATCAGGCCGCGCTTCACGCCGTCGTCCACCATCGCCGGGCTCGCCCACAGGTAAAGCCGCTTCATCGAGAAAGCAACCACCAGCCAGTAGACAAATACCAGCGGCAGCGTGCGGCTCATGGCCTCGAGAGGACGCCTCAGCAGCAGTCCCCACTTGCCGCCCGAGCAATACTGCACCATCAGCAGCGCCAGCCCGCCCACCGCCCAGCCGAAGGTAAGCACCGTGCCCAGCAGCCAGGCGCGCACCACGTGTTCGATTGAACCGTCCAGCAAAGCAAGCCCCGCCGCGATGACGGAGAAAATCACCCCGATGACCAGCGCCCGCGTCTTCCAGCCGTCCACGAAAGCCGGGGCGCTCAAATCCCGGGGCAACTGCTTGCCGTGCGTGTTGGCGTTGTGATCGTGTGCCATTCGTCCTGAATCCCCTCGCCCCTTAGTCCCTAGTCCCTTAGTCCCTAGTCCCTACCTCGGCGGAGCGGCCGTCGGAGCCGTCGGAGCCGGGTGCGTATGCGGTATGTTGATAGCCGGGTCCGCCGGATTGGCCGGCGCCATCGCCGGATAACCTTCCTTCATCACCGGCGGATACGCCTGCACCGCCGTCGAAGGCAGCGCCCACGGCTGCGCGAATCCCGCCGGCAGGCTCTTCTCTTTGGCAATCTCGGCCAGGTCTTTCACCTCGATGCCCGCCGGCACATCCGCCGCCGTCGCCGACTGGCTCAACTGCAATGCCCGTATGTAGGCCGCCACCGCCCAGCGGTCTTCCGGCGTCAATTGCGCCGAGTAGTCGGGCATGGCGCCGTAGCCGTGCGTCATTACATAGAAGTAGTGCGACAACGGCTGCGACATCCGAACCTGGTCGTGCAAGTTGGCCGCCGGCTTGTAGCCGCGGTCCACAATCGCTCCCAGCCCATTGCCCACCCGCGAGTGGCACGGCGTGCAATAAATGTTAAATCGCTCCTGCCCGCGCTTCAGCACGTCAATGGTCACCGGGAAAGGCAGCTCGTTTTTCTCCTCGCGATAGCCGTTCGCCCCTTGCACCACGCCCGTGTAGAAGTAGGTGTCCTCATGCAGTTGCCCGCGTGCCACGGTGTTCACCACCTGCGGCCGCGCCCCGCGATGATCGGCAAACATCTCCGAACCCCGCTGCGGAATCAGCTTTGGCTGGTTCTGCATATCCTGCCTGCACCCGGCCACCAGCAGCAGCGCCGCGAACCCCAAGCAGGCAACGGCTCCATAAAGTCCTCCCGGAGGGAGGGAACGAGAATAGCCCAGGGTGGAGTCCGGCTGTTCGGACGAAACCCTGGGAAGGCATGCGAATGCATCCATCGCGTCCCGTAGGGCCGCGACGAACCGTCCGCGCATATTCGAATCGTGGAGGCGATCCCTGTGCATCAGTACTCCACCTCCACCACGGAAACCGGGCTAAGCGTCGCAAGATAAGCCCGCGTCTCCACCAAATCGAACTTCGGGTCCAGCGCCTCAAGACAAAGAAAGAACTTGTCCGTCGTCGCCCCGTTGCGGAAGTTGGGCGCGTTAAACAGCGGATGATAGAGCGACGGCAGCCCATTCAGCGCCAGCATCCCAAACGCCGCCGAAAGCCCCGCCCACAGAATCGTCCACTCGTAGGCCGGAATAATAAACGCCGGCCAGGAATACGTAGGCCGCCCCGCAATATTCAACGGATACGCCAGCACCGAGATCCACGTTTCCAGCGAAAACATCGCCGCCAGGCCCATCAGTCCGCCCACCAGCGTCACCAGCGGCACCTTGTTGCGATGGAAGCCGATAGCCTCAGCCGCTTCCTCAACCGGATAAGGCGTGTAACAATCCATGCGACGCCATCCGTCCAGGCGCGCCTGCTGCGCGGCCCTCACCAGGTCGCTCGGCGTATCGAACTCGGCCAGCATTCCGTAGGTTCCTTCACGTGGCGGCATCAGTCACC